>ERZ888423.165-NODE-165-length-71390-cov-14.496292_pt1 | contig 71390 bp, 65 predicted proteins | sample MGYA00520523_ERZ888423 | MGnify/ENA primary metagenome ERZ888423 (study PRJEB32303, sample SAMEA104408611) | aquatic metagenome | biome: Brackish water; feature: Pelagic; material: water | place: Baltic Sea | collected 2014-06-08T10:24:00 | depth 30,27 m ... | reverse complement strand
CCCAGCAGTCACTGTAAAACTTGCTGTAGGATATTTTTCTACTTCAAAAAAGTCGCCTGTAGTCAAATGACCAGCTAGCTTTGCTTTTGATTCAGCATCCATTCCTTCATCATTAACAGTTAATTTTGTTAAGTCAATTACAAAATTTCCTGCAGTAACGATTCCATTTTCAGTAGAAAGAGTACCTTCTTTTACCGCTGCAGTTCCTACGTGCGATCCTGTAGGTTTTGTACCATTCCATTTAACAGCACTTTCTGCTGCTGAAACCGTATATGTTGTGTTTGATTCTGATGCATTTGCAGCGTCTTGAGCATCGCCTGCTTCTGTGGTTGATCCTGTTCCGCAAGCCATAAACATAGCTGCAATCGCTGTTAGTAATATTATTTTTTTCATTGGGTATTTAATTTCAGTGCAAATATACATGTATATACATGTATATTGCAATACAAACTACCGTAAACTGAAAAAGAGCTACTAAGTAGCTCTTTTTCAGTTTATTAAAATACTATTAAAACTACTTCTTCTTAGTTCCAGGTTTAGATATACTATCGCGCATATCGGTATCTGCTTGAATATTTTGCATTTTATAGTAATCCATAATACCTAGGTTGCCGCTTCTAAAAGCCTCCGCAATGGCTTTTGGAATTTCAGCTTCCGCCAGTATAACTTGTGCTCTTGCTTCCTGAGCTTTTGATTTCATTTCTTGCTCACTAGCCACAGCCATTGCACGTCTCTCTTCTGCTTTTGCATTAGCTACTTTTAAGTCTGCTTCAGCTTGATCCGTCTGCAGCTCTGCTCCAATATTTTTTCCTATATCAATATCTGCAATATCAATAGAAAGAATTTCAAATGCTGTGCCCGCATCTAGTCCTTTTGCTAATACCGTCTTAGATATCATATCAGGATTCTCGAGTACCGCCTTATGACTGGTAGCCGATCCTATGGTGGTAACTATACCCTCACCCACTCTCGCTAAAATTGTATCTTCGCCAGCACCTCCTACAAGTTGGGCAATGTTGGCCCTCACGGTTACTCTTGCTTTCGCAATGAGTTGGATACCATCTTTAGCAACGGCTGCTACAGGAGGAGTATTAATAACTCTCGGGTTAACTGATAACTGGACCGCGTCTGCAACATCTCTTCCTGCTAAATCTATCGCTGCTGCCATGTTAAAGCCCAACGGAATATTCGCTTTGTCTGCCGAGATTAACGCTTTTACCACGTTATTTACATTACCCCCAGCCATATAATGCGTTTCTAGGTCATTAGCCGTAACAGGAATACCTGCTTTATTTGCGGTAATAAGTGCGTTTATAACCAATGAAGGTGGCACTTTTCTTATCCGCATAAATACAAGTTGAAGTATTCCAACTTTAACATTTGATACTTGAGCTGTAACCCATAGTCCCACGGGAACAAAGTACATGAATAGGAAGAAAAGTAAAATTCCTCCGGCTAAAAATGGCAAAAATGATGGCATAACTTTTTTTTAAATTTAAATGTTTATTTTTTTAATGAAAATTTTGTGATCAATACGTTGAACAACTTCAATAGTTTGATTGGCGGGTATAAAATCACCATCAGCTATTACTTCTACTTTTTGATCATTAATAGATGCAGTTCCTGTTGGTCGTAAAGCACTAATAGTTATTCCGGTATCTCCGACATTCACATTTATTTGGTCGAGGTTATTTGCCTTACCTATTATAGTATCCTTACTCGCAAATCTATTCCATGCCCCATCTCTAAAAGATAAAAACAACGCTATCGCTACAAACACAGACGTAGATATCAAAATAACGTTGCCAGTACTTGACCCTAGAGTGCTGTAACCTTCATAAACCCCGATACCTAGCAAAATAAATCCGATTGCACCCACAATGAATCCCGGAGTAATAAATATCTCAATCAGTATTAAGATAATACCGACAAGAATCAAGGCTATTATTAAAGATAAGGTCATTTATTTTGCCGCTAAGTTACAAAATAATACGTGCAACAAGTCATCACTCCATTTCAGCATATGCCGATATAGGTAAACAGCTACATACTAAGTTTCTATCGCCGTACGTATTATCTACTCTACCCACACTTGGCCAAAATTTATTTTGCTTTGCATCTTCTGATGGATAGGCTGCTTTCTCTCTCGAATACGGTCTGTTCCAGTCACTGCTAATTACTGACTCGGCTGTATGTGGTGCATTTTTAAGGACATTATCCTCTTTATCAGCACTCCCGTTTTCTATCTCCGCTATCTCTTTTCTAATACTTAAAAGAGCATCACAGAATCTGTCTAGCTCTGCCTTACTTTCACTCTCAGTAGGTTCAATCATGAGCGTGCCTGGTATAGGAAAGCTTACTGTAGGTGCATGGAAGCCATAATCAATAAGTCTCTTGGCTATATCTTCTACTTGTACCCCTGATGTGATTTTAAGAGGTCGTGGATCCACGACCATTTCGTGGGCAACCGTTCCATTTTGACCTGTAAAAAGTACTTCATATCCTTCTGCTAATCTATGTTTCATATAATTGGCATTAAGAATGGCAGTTGCCGTAGCTTTTTTCAAACCATCAGTACCCATCATTTTTATATATGCATAGCTAATTAATAAAATACTTGCACTACCAAAAGGAGCTGCACTTACTGCTCTCATGGCCTTATCTGAACTTACACCTTCTACCACAGAGTGACCCGGCAAATAGGGAGCTAAATGCTCTGCTACACCAATTGGGCCCATACCTGGACCTCCACCACCATGAGGTATACAAAATGTTTTGTGTAAATTAAGGTGACATACGTCTGCTCCAATATTTGCAGGATTGGTATATCCTACTTGTGCATTCATATTTGCTCCGTCCATATACACTTGACCACCAAATTCATGAATTATGGATGTAATCGTTTTTATGGTTTCTTCGTAAACTCCGTTGGTACTTGGGTAGGTAATCATAGCAGCAGCTAAATTATGTTTATGCAAATCTGCTTTTTCGCGCAGGTCAGTCAAGTCAATGTAACCATTGCTGTGACATTTTACAATAATGATCTCCATACCCACCATAGCTGCACTCGCAGGATTTGTACCATGAGCAGATTCTGGAATCAAAACTATTTTACGATGGGCCTGATTCGTATCCAAATAATATTGACGAATAGTCATTAATCCAGCATACTCACCTTGTGCCCCTGCATTTGGCTGAAGACTAACTTTGTAAAAACCTGTAATTTCGCTCAAATCCCGCTCTAGTTCGTGAAGCATTTGGGTATAACCAACCACTTGGTATCTAGGTGCAAATGGATGAATGTTTCCAAATGATTCCCAAGTAACCGGGATCATTTCTGCTGTCGCATTTAACTTCATGGTACAACTTCCCAATGCAATCATAGAATGAGCAAGTGAAAGATCTTTATTCTCTAACGATTTTAAATATCGAAGCATTTCATGCTCTGTATGATATGAGTTAAAAACAGGATGAGTTAGATAGTCTGAATTTCTAGATAAATGAAGTTCCCACATGCTTGAAACCTTTTCGGTAAATGATGCCTGAGTGCCATTTACGTTAGCAAGAATATTCGCTAAAATCTGAATATCTTCTATTTCTGTAGTTTCATCTAAGCTAATTCCTACAAAACCATTAGCATATCTTACATTTATATCATTCGCCTCTAATTCTACTTTTATTTTGGCTTGTAATGCTGCATCCGCAACAATTGCCAAGGTATCAAACGCACTGTTATTTTTTAGTTCATATCCTAAAGCAACTAAATTATTAGCCAGTATACTAGTTAATTGGTTTATTTTTTCTGCAATATGTTTAATTCGTATGGGGCCATGGTATGCAGCATACATACCAGCCATGATAGCCAGTAGAGCTTGAGCAGTACAAATATTACTTGTTGCTTTATCTCGCTTTATATGTTGCTCTCTAGTTTGTAATGCCATACGCAATGCAGGATTACCATTGGCATCTTTTGATACCCCAATAATTCTTCCTGGAAGGCGTCTTTTATGTTCATCTTTCGTTGCAAAATAAGCAGCATGCGGACCACCATTTCCCATCGGGATACCGAAACGCTGTGTAGTACCGACCACCACCTCTGCACCCCATTCTCCTGGAGCTTTAAGTAAGGTTAAAGATAAAAGATCTGCGGCAACTATGGTTTTAACGCCCACTGCATTTGCACGAGCGGTCATATCCTCATAATCTTCTACCGCGCCTTCTCCATTTGGATACTGAACAAAAACAGCGAAGAATTCACTGGTAAACTCTACTTCAAATGGGTTTCCTATAACCACTTCAAGACCCAGAGGCTCTGCCCTTGTTTGTATAACGTCTATGGTTTGAGGAAAGGCTTTTTCAGATACAAAAATCTTTTCGCCTTGCCCCTTTGCTCTGGCAGAGTGAAGCATAAACATAGCTTCTGCAGCAGCAGTTGCTTCATCAAGCAAACTTGCATTAGCCATTTCCATGCCGGTTAAATCCATAACCATCGTTTGAAAATTCAATAACGCTTGTAAACGTCCTTGAGCTATCTCAGCTTGATAAGGAGTGTATTGTGTGTACCACCCTGGATTTTCAAGTATATTTCTAAGTATAACCTTTGGCGTATGGGTTCCATAATATCCCATACCGATGTAATTCTTAGCAACAATATTCTTATTACCTATATGTTTTAACTTTTCTAACAGCTCTACTTCTGTAAGCGGCAGATCTAGTTCTAGTTCTTTTTTTAACCTTATTTCATCCGGTATCGTTTGTGAAATAAGCTGCTCGATCTCATTGTAACCAAGCATTTGAAGCATCTCTTTTTCTTCTTGAGCAGAGATACTATTATGTCTATCAGAAAAGCGTTCTTTATACATTGTGTAGATTATGTGTGGCAAATGTAAATTTTACCTAATTCATAAACCGATATGTTAAATTTAAGTTTACAAAAAAGATAATTTAGAATCGAAGTAATCTATACATAGGTTACTTAAGAGTCAGAAATAAGCCGAAGAAGAATCTGCTTAAAACGGACTCTCGAAATTAGTGAAATCTATGGCAGTCATATCTTTTTCTGATAAAACAGGAGAATCTATGCCCCAGTTTATTCCTAGTGAAGGTGAATTCCATAAAACACAATCTTCGGATTCTTTGTGATAATAGTCGGTACACTTGTACACAAAAATGGTATTATCCTCTAAAGTTAAAAAACCATGAGCAAAACCGGGTGGAATATAAAACATGGTTTTATTGGAGTCGTTCAACTCAATAGTAAAATGCTGACCGTATGTAATTGAGTTAGTACGAATATCTACCGCAACATCCAAGACAGAACCTTGCAATACGCGCACAAGCTTACCTTGGGCATGAGGCTCTTTTTGAAAATGAAGGCCGCGTAAGATCCCCTTGCTACTGAGCGATTGATTATCTTGAACAAAATCCTCTGCAACACCGTACTCTTTTAAGGTGTCTTTTCTGAAGCTTTCAAAAAAATGACCTCTTTCATCACCAAATACCGTTGGTGTAATTATAAGAAGCCCATCAATAGGTGTTTTCTCTATTTTCAAAATACTGTTGCAATACTACTAAAAGTTAGCTTGCTGTGAAAAAAATGTTTCCAGAAATGCAACCCTTACTGAATAAAAAAAGCCGATTTTTGAGGGCTTAAAAGAGCTTAACTAATTGATGACTAATTTTGATGCCCCATACTTAGACTCCCTTAATCCTGCACAAAAGGCCGCAGTCCTACAAACCACAGGCCCCGTAATGATAATCGCAGGTGCAGGCTCTGGGAAAACACGGGTATTAACCTATCGTATAGCTCATCTTATAGCTACGGGTATAGATGCATTTAATATTTTATCGTTAACCTTTACCAATAAAGCTGCGAAAGAAATGAGGCACAGAATAGAAAGTGTAGTTGGTGCTGACGCTCGAAATATATGGATGGGGACATTTCACTCTGTATTTGCCAAAATACTCAGAATGGAAGCAGACAAAATTGGCTATCCCAAAAACTTTACTATATACGACTCTGACGATAGTAAAAGTCTGATTAAGACTATTGTAAAGGAGATGAATTTGGACGACAAAATATACAAGCCAAATTATGTACTTTCTCGTATTAGCCATGCTAAGAACAACCTCATTCAAGCGCACGTTTATCAAAAACAAGCAGACTTAATCGCATACGACGAAACCACAGGCAGAGGCAAAATTGCTGAAATATATGGGCAATATGCCAAACGTTGTTTTAAATCTGGCGCTATGGATTTTGATGACCTGCTGCTCAATACCTTTAAGCTACTCAATAATTTTCCCGAGGTACTGAACAAGTATCAACATAAGTTTAAATATGTAATGGTAGATGAGTACCAAGATACCAATCACTGCCAATACATGATTGTTAAAAAACTTGCCTCTGTATTTGAAAACATTTGCGTAGTGGGCGATGACGCACAGAGTATTTACTCATTTAGAGGTGCTACTATCAAAAACATTCTCAATTTCGAGAAAGATTACCCTGATCTTAAAGTTTTTAAACTAGAGCAAAATTATCGCTCAAGTGAAACCATTGTAAGTGCTGCAAATAGTGTAATTGCTAAAAACAAAGACCAGCTAGAAAAAAAAGTATGGACTAGTAATCAATTGGGTAATAAGATAAAAATTATTCGTGCCGTGACGGATAATGAAGAGGGTAAATTAATTGCTCAAAATATTTTTGAGACTAAAATGACTGAGCAAAAAAACAACAGTGATTTTGCTGTTCTGTATCGCACCAATTCGCAATCACGAAGCCTGGAAGAAGCCCTGAGAAAATTAAATATACCCTATAGGATATATGGTGGCATGAGTTTTTATCAGCGTAAGGAAATAAAAGATATTATTGCCTATCTCCGATTGGTCATAAATCACAATGACGAAGAAGCCTTAAAACGTATTATTAACTACCCTGCCCGTGGAATCGGTAAAACAACTATGGATAAGGTAGGCATACTGTCCATTCAAGAGGATAAGAGTTATTGGGAAATTATTTTTAACGCAAATTATTACTCGGACTTAAAATCTGCCATTCCAAAATTCAGAGACTTTATTAATATGATGCAAAGTTTTGTCACCTTGAACGATTCGAAAAACGCCTATGACATGGCCATGCACGTTTCACGAACTACTAACTTGCTTAAATCCCTGAACGAAGACAAAACCATAGAAGGTATTAGTAAATACGAGAATGTGGTGGAATTACTTAACGGCATCAAGGAATTTGTAGAAGATGATACTAATGAATCCGAAAAGAATTTGGGAAGTTATTTACAAGACATCGCCTTGTTAACCGATTCTGATAAGAATATAGATGATGTTGATACGGTCTCATTGATGACTATTCATCAATCAAAAGGACTAGAATACAAGAAGGTTTTTGTTTCTGGCTTAGAAGAAAACTTATTCCCATCTCAGATGTCGCTTGGTAGTCGATCTGATTTAGAGGAAGAAAGACGGCTGTTTTACGTTGCTATTACTCGAGCTGAAGAAGACTTAGTATTATCATTTGCCACTTCAAGGTTTAAATTTGGCACACTATTACCTTGCGAACCAAGTAGATTTATTGATGAAATAGATAGCTCCTATTTAGAATTAGATCGAAGGCTAATGACGTCTAAAAAACAAACTATAGGGATAGACCGAGAATCCGACACCAATCCGCCGGTAAGTTCTTTACGTAGAACTATTGCGAAACAAAATCAGCCAATAATTAATAGACCTCCAGCTATTACTAACTTTGTTGCTGAAGACCTTAAAGATATATCTGTCGGGATGCATCTTGAGCACCAGCGTTTCGGCAAAGGAACTGTAACCACGCTAGAAGGAAACATTGGAAGTGAGAAAGCTACCATACACTTTGAAGAATTTGGAGAAAAAACATTGGTATTAAAATTTGCCAAGCTGCGTAGGATTTAATTTTTTAAGTTAACTGGCAATTCACCAAGCGCAAAAAAATAAATATGCTTATTTTTGATAAATTTGTTGTACTTTTATAAAATCTAAAGCAGGAAACGTCATACATGATAAGGTCAATCAAACTATTTACCAGACAAAATACTCCTAGATGGGTAGTATTAATTATCGACTTAATAATTTCGGGGATGTCATTTGGTTTGGCGTGTCTCCTTACCAAAGTGTTTATTAAATCTTTTGAACTTCAACTTTTTACTTATTTACGACCGTTACTTATTGTTCTTTTCGTTAGGTTCATAGCATTTCGGATTACTCGCTCATATTCTGGCATCGTAAGATACACCAGCACACAAGATGCCGTTAGAATATTTTTTGCCATAGCGCTAAGTACAGCTATTCTGCTTACCGCAGAGCTTATTTTTGAGTTAAACTCCATACAGACTTACATAAATCCTGCGGTCATAATAATAGATAGTTTGATTGCCCTTGCTGCTCTAACTGGATTTCGAATCCTATTTAAATTGCTGTACAATGAGTATGCACCGTTCAAATCACAAGATACCAAAGAATTAATTATCTATGGTGCTGGAGAAGCTGGTATAATTGTCAAGCGATCTGTTGAAAGAAACGTAAAGTTAGGAAAAAAAGTAGTTGCATTTTTAGATGATAATAAGCAACTGCATGGGAAAACCTTAGAGGGCATTAAAATTTATTCACCCGATGTGAATCTTAATGAAATTTTTAAAAATCCGTTTAATGCAGAGCTGGTTATAGCGTTAAATGAATTGAGCCCTATTCGTAAAAAAAGGATAATTGAGCATTGCCTTCAACATAAGATAAGCGTTAAAACCATCCCACCTGTTAGCGCATGGATTAATGGAGAATTCAATCTTCAAAGCATTAAAGCTATTAAAATTGAAGATTTGTTAGAGCGAGAGCCTATTAAACTACGAAAGAATAAAATAAGCAACGAATTAAAGGATCAAGTTATCTTAATTACCGGGGCGGCAGGATCTATTGGAAGTGAGATTGTAAGACAATGCCTTTCTTTTAAGCCAAAACTCGTTGTACTTGTCGACCAAGGTGAAACACCACTTTACGAAATAGAAAATGAACTGTCTGCGCAAAATATAGAAATTATAGTAGGGGATGTTCGAAATGTTTCCAGAATGGAAAAAATATTTGAGCATTTTAAACCATCCTATGTTTTTCATGCTGCGGCCTACAAGCATGTTCCTCTTATGGAAGGTAATCCTTATGAAGCCATAAACACCAATGTTTTTGGTACCCAGAACATAGCAAATCTATCTGCGAAATACCAAGTTAAGAAATTCGTATTTGTTAGCACCGATAAAGCGGTAAACCCAACCAACATAATGGGCGCTTCTAAGCGCATTGCAGAAATTTATGTGCAGTCACTCAATGCAAAATTAAGACTTGAGTCTGATCATCACACGATGTACATCACAACTAGATTTGGAAACGTATTAGGAAGTAATGGATCTGTAATCCCGTTATTTAAAAAACAAATTGAAGAAGGTGGACCTGTAACCGTTACACATCCTGAGATTACCCGCTATTTTATGACTATACCCGAAGCTTGTCAATTGGTGCTGGAAGCCGGAGTTATGGGTAATGGCGGTGAGATATACATTTTTGATATGGGTGAATCCATAAAAATCATAGATCTTGCTCATAAAATGATAAACCTATCTGGTTTTGAAGTAGACAAAGACATCAAGATTACCTTTACTGGGCTTAGACCAGGTGAGAAACTAAGAGAGGAGTTATTAAATGATAATGAAAATACCATTGGCACCCATAATCCCAAAATAATGATAGCAAGAGTACCTGAATACAACTACCTAGAGGTGAATAATATTATTAACAAATTATATGACCAAAAAGATTCGTTGAAAAATGATACTCTAGTTAAAACCATGAAAAAAATTGTTCCTGAGTATATTAGTAATAATTCTATCTATGAAAAACTAGATAGCTAAAGTTGGTCGTCTATTATTAGACTTATTTAGACACGGGTTTCCAGTCCATTTTTTCTTGCAGAAATGCGAGCTTAGTTCCCAACAATTTTAATTGCTCGGGCGTACTAACTGTATTGTATTGCACTGTTATTGTGTCTTTAGCATTCATAGAGAAGCGAATAATAGTAGAAGGAAGATCCAGATATTGGTTCATATAAGTACTATCGTAGCTATCCCAATCGCAGACTTTAGCATGTCTGAATAATGAGCTTACCGAATCTGCTTGTACCATTGAATAAAAAAAACCAACCTCATCCATAAAAGCGCCTGCTCTAAGCAAGGCTACTCCATCGCCATCTATAGACATACTATAAACGGGACATGTGCCATAGCAAGGTGTTTTCTCAATGGAAATAAACGCCTCAGATAAGATATTCTTACTAATGTTTCTGCCTGAATGACACGAAATAAAAAACGCTGCAAATAGCAGCGTTAAAATCATTTTATTTTTCATTTTGCTTATCTTAAGTCGATTTCAATAACACCAGGTTTTTCCTTTGGATTAAACTTAAAATAAGCATCATTTATCGCTACATTAGGTTCAAATTTTTGAATATCATAAGTGGTCACCATACCATTCTTTGAATACACAGACATTTCTTTAATCTTATTAGCAACCTTATCAATGCCCAACTTCACTTTGAAATAACCTTTGGTCTTGTCTATAGGAGTAAGTTCTACCACATCAATTTTTTGCGAACCTCTGGTAACCTGACCACTATATTTATGTATAAACCCCTTTTCATAAATGGTAAAAATTTCTGAAGGATTTATATCCATTGTTTTGGGATCGTACTTTGAAATTTGCACTTCATTAGCTCCTTCTAGGTAAGTCCATATGGTCTTACCATCACAATATATTTCTTGGCCTGACATTGTAATTCTAAACTTCTTTGCCTTTTGATAAAGAATTCCGCTCTGCTTTACACCTACATCTGTTTGTTTATTTTTTACATCTATAGAAAACGTTGCCTTTACAGATTTATAGGTCTTGTAAGTCTTGCTCAGTTTACTTAATAGAGCACTGCTTTGATTATCTTGAGCACTCGAGATTGATGGAGCCGGGTTTACAAGTATTAAACTTAAAACCGACAGGAGTAACATTACTTTTTTCATTTGTTGTTTATGTATTAATGCAGATTGTTCAAGAATTGTTCCAAAGCGTATTCGTCTGGAATTAATACTTGTCTTGCCTTGCTACCCTCAAAAGGGCCTACAATATTAGTCGCTTCTAATTGATCTATCAAGCGTCCCGCTCTATTATATCCTACTTTTAATCGTCTCTGAATTAAGCTAGTGCTTCCTTGCTGGTGTTGTACTACAATTCTAGCAGCGTCTTCAAAAAGGTCATCTTTATCGTTAGGATCAAAATTAGCTGTTTCACCGTCAGAATCTTCACGTACTTCCGGAAGCATATGAGCACTTGGGTATCCTCTCTGATTTCCTATAAACGCCGTTATGGCATCTACTTCTGGTGTGTCTACGAATGGACATTGCAGCCTAATTAATTCGCTTCCTGTAGAATAAAGCATATCCCCTTTCCCTATTAACTGATCTGCGCCATTGCCGTCTAATATGGTACGTGAATCTATTTTACTTGACACTCTAAATGCCACACGAGCAGGGAAATTAGCCTTGATTGTTCCCGTGATAATATTTACTGACGGACGTTGGGTTGCTAATATTAAGTGAATACCAATGGCACGGGCTAGCTGTGCAATACGTCCAATAGGATGCTCCACTTCTTTTCCTGCCGTCATAATAAGGTCTGCCACCTCATCTATTATTACCACAATATAAGGTAAGAATTTATGGCCATCTTCTGGGCTTAACTTACGTTTTATAAACTTATCATTATACTCCTTAATATTACGAACCATTGCGGTTTGCAGTAATGCATAGCGTTCATCCATTTCGATGCATAAAGAATTAAGTGTATTTATTACTTGTTTATTATCCGTAATAATAGCCTCACTGTCTCCTGGCAATTTGGCTAGATAATGTCTTTCTATAGTTTGATATAGTGTTAACTCCACTTTTTTGGGGTCAACCATAACAAACTTTAACTCAGAAGGATGTTTTCTATAAAGTAGCGAAATGATTATTGCATTTAATCCTACGGACTTTCCTTGACCTGTTGCGCCTGCCATAAGCAGGTGAGGCATTTTGGCTAAATCAGCCACAAAGACTTCATTGGATATAGTCTTACCCAAGCAAACTGGCAAAGCTGCATCACTATTTTGATACTTTGCACTGTTGATTACAGAGTACATACTTACAATCTCGGGTTTTTTATTAGGAACTTCAATACCAATAGTTCCTTTCCCCGGAATTGGTGCTATTATTCTTATGCCCAATGCAGCTAAACTAAGTGCTATATCATCTTCTAGATTTTTTATCTTAGAAATACGAATGCCCTTCTCTGGCACTATTTCGAAAAGTGTAACCGTGGGACCAATGGTGGCTTTTATGGATGCAATACCAATTTTGTAGTTACTAAGCGTCTCTAAAATCATATTCTTGCTTTTCTCTAGCTCATCTTTGCTTACCTCGGTTTTACCACTTTCGCCGTATTGATTCAGAAACGATATTTCAGGAAAAATAAAATCTCGTAAATCAAGTCTTGGATCAAACGGTTCATCAATACCATAGTGTTCCTGGTGTTTTACTTTCCCTACTTTTTCCTCCGCAGGTGCCGACTCAATTAATAACTCCAGTTCATCATGATCGCTTCTAGCGGCTGCAGGCATCGCATTAGTTAAAACTGTTGGCTCATCGTCAGGCTCATGTGTTTCAACGGTCAGTTCCAAATCATTACTCTCTGGAAGTTCTTCATCGTCATCACTCGCCTCCTCTTCTGTAAATCCGATCTTATCTTTTTCAAAAAGTGAATCTTCGCTTCCAAAAGCAGGTTTGCCATTTTGAGTAGCCTCATTTGAAGAGTCGTAATCCCCATCCACTTTCTGCATCTTCCTATTCTTAATACTTTCAAGAACATCGATACTAAAGGCAACATATAAAAAGAATATCGTTGCTGAACCAAGAACCAGTATCATTCCGATAGTTCCAATCCATGATTTTGAAAAGACAAATACACCGTATCCTAGCAATCCACTTAACAAAGGAAATGATTTAGAAAAAAGGAGTGCCAAAACAAGAGAAACCCATATAGCAGTGACCAAAAGTTTACTAACTATAGTAAAAGGTACTGCCCATTTATTACTAAAATAGAGATTATATCCAAGGATTCCGAATATGGGATACAAGAAAAAAGCACCAATACCAAAACCATTATAGATAAAAAAGTGCGCAGCTAGAGCGCCTAACTTACCCATAATATTAGCTGGGATATTGTCCTTAATATCGAATGCAAATTCTGAAATTCCTGAGTTTAATATACTCTGATCAGCGCGCCAAGAGCTTAAATAGCTCAATGATGCGACACTTATAAACACCGTAAAAACAAGTAATAAAACTCCTATCACCTTATTTCTAAGCGTATTATCTTTAGAAGTATCAGGCTTACTTTTTTCCTTTTCTTTTTTTGTTTTTATACCGAACAATGCCATTGCGTTTAAAGTTTCGAAAATAAGACAATCCTAAAGAGTTTTGATTAGCTTTTGTGAACAGTGCCTTGCGAGTGTACTATAAAATATAAACGAATACATGCAAGCTATCACGTATCAAAACTAAATCACTATTTAAGCTGATTTTACAGGTAGATGTAACTTGAAATTACACCGAAAAAAAACGCAAGATTACACATCTGTAATCTTGCGTCTATCAAAAGTTAAGTATTTACATCACGTTAGTTCTGGATGGCTTGAAGCGTGCCAGGAGCTAAACCCTTACAAAAACTTGAAACTTCTTCCTAAATACTTAGCCGTATGACCAAGCTCTTCTTCTATTCTAAGCAATTGATTATACTTCGCCATTCTATCACTTCTGGATGCAGAACCTGTTTTAATCAAGCCGCTGTTCATAGCAACTGCAAGATCTGCGATTGTACTATCTTCAGTTTCTCCACTTCTGTGTGAGATAATATTCGTATAGCCATTACGAGTTGCTAAATTTATGGCATCAATCGTTTCTGTAAGTGTACCAATTTGATTTACTTTTACGAGTATTGAATTAGCGATTCCTTCATCTATACCACGTTGTAATCTTTTTACATTAGTAACAAACAAATCATCACCTACTAGCTGTACTTTATCTCCAATTTTATCCGTTAAAGATTTCCATCCCGCCCAATCATCTTCATCAAGTCCATCTTCTATACTAAGAATAGGGTATTTTCTACTCCAATTTGCCCAATACTCAGCCATTTCCTCACTGGTTAGTTGTCTGCCATCCGATTTACCAAAGGTATAAAGTCCTGTTTTTTTATCATAGAATTCAGATGTAGCAGCATCCATCGCGATATAAATATCTTCACCTGGTTTAAATCCAGCAGATTCAATTGCCATTAATACTATCTCAATTGCCTCCTCATTAGATTTAATATTTGGAGCAAAACCTCCTTCATCTCCTACATTCGTACTATACCCTTTGCTGCTTAGTACTTTTTTCAAATGGTGAAATGTCTCCACTCCCATTTTCAAAGCTTCAGAGAACGTGTCTGCTCCCACGGGCATAATCATAAATTCTTGAAAATCTATAGAATTATCCGCATGGCTACCCCCATTAATAATATTCATCATAGGAATGGGTAATGTGTTTGCATTTACTCCTCCCAGATATCTATACAGTGGTTGTCCGCTTTCTTCTGCAGCAGCATGAGCACAAGCAAGACTAACCGCAAGCATGGCGTTTGCGCCAAGATTACTTTTATTTTCAGTACCATCCATCATAATCATTTTATGATCTATGTGTACTTGCTCAAAAACATCTTCACCTACGATTTCATCAAATATCTCGGTATTTACGTTAGTCACTGCTCTCATTACGCTTTTACCAAGGTAATTATCTTTATCGCCGTCTCTAAGCTCTACTGCTTCGTGCACGCCGGTACTAGCTCCACTTGGAACAGCTGCTCTACCAAAAGCACCGCCTTCTGTAAATACGTCTACCTCTACAGTTGGATTACCTCTACTGTCTAAAATTTGTCTTGCGTGTATGTGTGTAATTTCGCTCATATTTGGGTGTTTAGTTTTGTTATTAGTTGTTTAATTTTTACCTTAATACTTGTTATAATCTTACTCTTACGAGATACAATGATAGTGAATTTAGTATTTTTCTCTGCTCATTTGAATCGATTTGTCTTTACCTAAACAGAAACAACTATTTGGGTGGCGAAATAATTAAAATAAAGTAAATTATCAGCCATTTAAATAGTATAGTTCAATTTTAAAACCATTTTGTTTAAAGTAAAATGACCTATTGAGCGAGATGGCTAATTGTTCGATATTTACACGATATATCTACGTTTTTTTTACAAGCGCAGATCAATTATTTCACTTAGACATCATCGCCACAAAATCATCAAATAGGTATCGACTATCATGCGGTCCAGGACTGGCCTCTGGATGATATTGAACAGCAAAGGCATTTTTATCTTGTATACGAATGCCCTCCACAGTATTATCATTAAGATTAATATGTGTAATTTCCGCTTTACCTGTGTTACTCTCAGGATCTATAGCAAAACCGTGATTTTGTGAAGTTATTTCACTCTTACCGGTAAGTAAATTTTTAACAGGATGATTTTGACCTCTATGACCACTGTGCAATTTAAATGTTTTCATACCCACCGCTTGCGCCAATATTTGACTACCTAAACAAATGCCAAACATTTTTTCATTGGCGTCTAAGATATCTTTAAGGGTTTTTACCGCATATGACATTGCCGAAGGATCGCCGGGACCATTACTTATCATGTATCCGTCCGGATTCCATGATTTCATATTCGAATAGCTGGTATCCCCGGGGAATACTTTTACGTGGCATCCACGGTCCGTGAGACAACGAATGATATTTTCTTTGGAGCCTAAATCAAGTAATGCCACTTTTAAAGTGCCTTCAGGATTAACCTCATACGACTCCTTACTCCACACTTTAGAACTCAGTTCAAGACCTTCCATGCTAGGAACCTCTTTTACCATTCTCGCAAGTACTTCAACATCTAATATCTCTGAACTTATAATGGCATTCATTGCTCCAGCATCTCGGATGTGCTTTACAATCTGACGCGTATCCACATCACTTATACCTGTAAAACCATGCTCGATAAAATAGTCATTCAAACTGCTATTGGCCATAGTTCGGCTATGCATTGGCGAGTAATTTTTGCATACTAACCCAGCTATCTTTATGGACCCTGATTCTGCATCCTCATTTCGTACACCATAATTACCGATATGATCCATCGTCATAATCAATATTTGTCCAAAGTAGGATGGATCTGTAAATACCTCTTGGTACCCTGTCATCCCAGTATTAAAGGCGATTTCTCCTGAGGTTGTTCCTATTTTACCTATTGCTTTACCTTCGAAAAAGGTGCCGTCTTCCAGCACTAAATAAGCTTTTTGTAGATTAATTACTGACACTATTCTTAGATTTAGGCAAAGGTAACCCAGTTCACAAGTAGTTAATTATACTGATTTAATAAGTTATCAAAAGTTAATCAACGAACTCAGGATTGAACTCCTAACGCAGTGCAAGCGGATAAATAATAATACGTAAGGCGCGGCTTAGTTCGGCGAAACAGAAAGGGAAATAATCTGAGCTATTTATGAAGCCAAGACGTGTACAAGCTATTCTTATCTCCTATCTCTAGTTTCATGGCTACTTTCGGGTTCTTGGTATAAATTAAGCTTGCACTATATATTTTATCATCTCGAGAATAAAGAATTTCTGCCACATCGCCTACTTTATGCTTACTATCATGTGACTCGAGGGTTTCATTCACTCTCCAACCGTTTATACTAATAATTTCATCGTTTACACTTAGTCCTGCTTCAACAGCTGGACCCGCTGCATATACATTACTAATGGTTGTTTTGCCACCGCTATTTGAGCTTACAACTCCACTCCAACTTGCATTTTTATCGTCATTCTCATCCGTTAGTTTTAACCCAAACGGACTAAACATAGCGTTATAATCAATTGATTTGGTACTAAAAACTACGTCATCAAAAAAAGGTTGTAACTCTTTTCCGGTAATTTTACTGCATACGCTAATAAACTCCTCATGTGTAAAGCCTCTGCCTTTTTTCTTATAAAAGTCACTGTATAATACCTTCATTACATCATCCAGAGAATACTCGGAGTTTGCTCTAATTTCCAAATCCAATAACACAGCTGCGATCATTCCTTTATTGTAATAACTTATCGAGTTATTCATACTTTCCTCATTGGGCAGGTATGATTTCACCCACGCTAAGGTGCTGCTATGGGCTAAACTCATCACTTCCTTTCCGGGGGTGTTTTCGTAGCGACTAATTTGACCGGCAATGATATTAAGATACTCCTCATCCTCATACAAACCCATTCTTTGTAATGTTTTGTCATCGTAATAGCTCGTAATACCCTCTGCGATCCAAAGCATATCCGTATACACTTCATGATTATAATCAAATGGACCAAGCTGAATAGGTCTGACGCGTTTAACGTTCCACAAGTGAAAGTATTCGTGTGCTATCAATCCTAAGAAACCTTTATATGCTGAAGGATTGGTGTAATTCCATCTGTTCATCATACTGGTTTGACAGTTGAGATGCTCCAATCCTCCACCCCCACTGGTAACATTGTAAATAAAGTGTACGTATTGTGGACTAGGATGGTCACCCATCATGCTAACTTGTGTATCGCTAATTTTTTTAAAATCTTCTTGAATTTTAAGTAAGTCATAGTTGCCTTCTCCAATCATTACCACTGTATGCAGCACCATTGAACTCACATAAGATATAGTATCAAAGTTGCCCAATGCAATAGGTGAATCGGCAAGTAAATCATAGTTTTCTGCAGTAAACGCATACCCTTTCACCTTGGATTGAGGCAAAGAAACCTCTACATTATTCCAACCTTTGTAAGGTTTTATCTCTAACTCTATTTGTTCTCTTTCAAATCCTTCTACGTATCCAAATGCTGAAGTGCCGTGTAAAAACGCATAATTTTCATCGGCATAACTTTGACGCACACTCACCACAAAACAATATACGTCATAGGTTAAACTCACTTTAAATTGACCTTTAGTCGCTATTCTCCAGGTATTTTTATCACGACGCTCTACCGCTAAATTTCCAGCTTTAATATTTTCAAAAGCATTACTAAATTCACGCACCTTATACGAACCAGGAGTCCAAACGGGAACCTTAAAATCTACAAAATCTTTACCTTTAATCTCAAAGTCTAGTTGAACCGTAACATAATGAGACTTAACCTTATCAAAACTTACCGAATAATGAATAGCTTGAGATGTAATTGACATAAAAATAATAATGATTAGTAAATTAAGCTTTTTTAGCATGGGGCAAATATGCAAAAACTAATCAACCCATAAAATTCATCCTAATCACATTAGTTGTTTTTCGTAACTTTGAATCCAATAAAGCTAATCTCATAGACCAACTAAGATTCACCTCCAATGAACGATCTTCACTTTCCCATTAAACTAGTCTTCAATATTTCATCTTTGCATAATGATTTTAGTGCAACAGATGCTAATGGAAGAACCGTTGCCTATGTAAAACAAAAATTATTCAAATTAAAAGAGGACATTTCTGTATTTACAGACGAGTCACAAGCTACTTTAAGTTATAAGATCAAAGCAGATAGATGGATTGATTTTTCTGCTGCGTACAGCATTACCAATCATGAAGGAGTGGAACTAGGGAAAGTAGCTCGCAAAGGATGGCGCTCCATATGGAAAGCGGAGTACTTATTAATAGATCCAAATGAACAACCACACTACAAGATACAGGAAGAAAATGGCTGGATAAAAGTATTAGACAGCTTACTTTCTGAAATTCCTTTTTTAGGACTCTTGACGGGATATTTATTCAATCCTAGTTACTTGGTAACCAATAACGACTTGCAGCCAGTTGCCAGACTTAAAAAAGAAGCCTCCTTTTGGGGCCGAAAGTTTGAAATAACAAAACTAGCTGAAACGGTCCATGAGGATGATGAGCGAATGATGCTTGGCCTTATGATGATGATTCTTTTAGAAAGACGCAGAGGATAAACTATGCAATTTGAGCAACATTATGTAAACAGAAGCAACTGGCTTAGAGCAGCTATTCTTGGTGCGAATGACGGAATACTTTCTACCGCCAGTATCATTATAGGAGTGGCTGCCGCCAGCACTACGCGTGAGCCTATAATATTAGCAGGAGTCGCAGGCTTAGCAGCTGGTGCTTTATCTATGGCGGCAGGTGAATATGTCTCCGTAAGTTCACAAGCAGATATCGAAAACTCGGATCTGGCACGAGAACAAAAAGAAATTGATGAAATGCCCGAAGCAGAAATGTTAGAGTTGGCAAAAATTTATGAAGGCAGAGGCTTAAGTAAAGAATTATCTATAGAAGTTGCTAAGCAACTAAGTGAACACGATGCATTGGGTGCACATGCTAGAGACGAATTAGGAATTAATGAGATTACACAAGCAAAACCGTTTCAAGCGGCTTTGGCTTCTGGTGCGGCTTTTATTGTAGGTGGAACGCTACCTGTCTTTGTTGCTGTTTTTGGCAACTTACCGCAAATGATATACTTACAATATGCATTCTCTATTTTATTTCTAGTAACCTTGGGATCTGTCGCAGCCAAAACCGGCGGTTCTTCAATACTCAAAGCAATACTTCGAGTAACATGGTGGGGCACTATGGCCATGGGAATTACTGCATTAATCGGGCACCTCTTCGGAATTTCAGTTTAAAAAACGAACATATTTTAGATATAAACTTAGTTGTTATCACTAAAATCAAGACTTTGTAACAAGTTATTAGAAAATAAATCTTAGCTTTGCGGTCATTTTTTCGTAAAGGAGGACATGATACTTTGAACAACAACACAGAAGAAACTCAAGATGCAATCTTGAATGAAGCCACTGAGGCCAAGGATGCCACAGTAGAAGCTACAGCAGAAACTACAACTGAAACAGTAGTATCAGCAGAATCTAAATCTGCTAATCCATTCCATCAAACATCAGAAACACCTGTTCACGATCCAAACGCATTCGATTGGACCATGGATAAAGCAGGTTTTGGTATGTACGATGATTCTCAAAATAATGAGATGAAATCAGTATACACCAACACGATTAAGCAAGTAGATGAAAAAACACTTGTAACTGGCACCATCGTTGGTATGACTGGAGATGACTTTGTAATTGACATAGGATTTAAATCTGACGGTTTAGTTTCTAAAACTGAATTCAGAGACAATCCAGACGTTTCAGTGGGTGACACTGTTGAAGTTTATGTGGATGAGACAGAAAACGCTTTAGGACAATTAATTCTTTCTCGCAAAAAAGCTATCGCTGAAGGTGCTTGGGACAGAATTCAAAAAATTATGGAAAATGGTGAAATCGTTAAAGGTTACATCCAATCTAGAACTAAAGGAGGACTTGTAGTAGATGTTATGGGTATGGATGCTTTCCTTCCTGGCTCCCAAATAGACGTTAAACCTGTTAGAGATTACGACCAATATGTAGGTAAAACTATGGAATTCAAGGTTGTAAAAATTAACGAAGTATACAAAAACGTAGTAATTTCACACAAAGCTCTTATTGAAGATGACATTGAAGCTCAAAAAGTAGAAATGATCTCTAAAATGGAGGTAGGTCAAATTTTAGAAGGTACAGTTAAGAATATGACTTCATTTGGTGTATTCGTAGACCTTGGTGGTCTTGACGGTCTTCTTCATATCACAGATATATCTTGGGGTAGAATTAATCACCCAGAAGATGTTCTTACACTTGATCAAAAAATACAAGTTGCTGTACTTGAGTTTGATAACGACAAAAAACGTATCTCTCTTGGTATGAAACAACTTACTGCACATCCATGGGAGAGCATGCAAGGCGATTTAGTGGAAGGTGCTAAAGTAACTGGAAAAGTAGTTACTGTTGCAGACTATGGTGTGTTTGTAGAAATACAACCAGGTATTGAAGGTCTTATTCACGTTTCTGAAATGTCTTGGTCTCAGCACCTACGTAATCCATCTGACTTTGTAAAAGTAGGTGATGAGGTAGAAGCAGTTGTTCTTGATATTGACAAAGACGAGCACAAACTTTCTTTAGGTATGAAGCAATTAGCCGCAGACCCATGGGAAAAAATAGAAGAGAACTACCCAATAGACTCCAAACATTCTGGTATAGTTAGAAACTTAACTAACTATGGTCTTTTTGTGGAGCTAGAAGAAGGTGTTGATGGACTAGTACACGTATCTGATTTATCTTGGTCTAAGAAAATAAAACATCCTGCTGAATTTACCAAGAAAGGTGAAGACTTAGAGGTTGTGGTTTTAGAAATAGATAGAGATAACAGAAGACTAAGCTTAGGGCACAAACAAATAGATGAAAACCCATGGGATACTTTCTCTGGTATATTCACGCTAGGTTCTGAGCACGAAGGTGTGGTTTCAGAAATTAATGATCGAGGTATTATCTTAACTCTTCCTTATGGTGTAGAAGGATTCGCTCCTAAAAAACACATCAAGAAAGAAGATAAAACTGAACCATCAATGGATGACACTCTTGTAGTTAGAGTAATTGAGTTTAATAAAGATGCTAAACGGATATTAGTTTCTCATACAGACATCTGGAAAGAAGCAGAAAGAGCGCAAAACTCTGAAGAAGATTCTAATAGAAAGAAACAAGCAACTAACACCTCTAAATTCGTTGATAAAATGAATAAAGGTGGAGAACGTTCTACGATGGGTGAGCTAGATGTTCTAGCAAATCTTAAAGCAAAAATGGAAGCTGCACCTGCTGCCCCTAAAAAGGAAGCAAAAAAAGCAGAACCAAAAGCTAAAAAAGTAGAAGACGCAACTGCAAAAGTTGAGGTTTCTAGTGATTTAAATTCTATGACTGTTGCACAACTAAAAGCATTAGCAAAAGAAAAAGGTATAGAAGGTTATACCACTTTGAAGAAAGCTGAGCTGATAGATGTATTGAGCAAATAAGTTTTAATAAGCTATGCAAAAATCCCGGCCTTATGGTCGGGATTTTTTTTGTCCTATTGTTTCTTAAGAAGTATAGCTGCAAAATGAAAAAAAATATGTTGTTTTGAACCGGAATGAATTATTGGTTAATAAAATCTGAACCATTCAAATATAGCTGGGATCAAATGGTAGCAGATAATAGCACTTTTTGGGACGGTGTTCGAAGCTATGGAGCTAGAATTCATTTAAAAGCAATGCAGAATGGGGATATTTGTTTTTTCTATCATAGTAATGAAGGAAAAGAAATAGTTGGACTTGCTCGCGTAATAAAAGAGCATTACCCTGATCCTACCTCGGAAGATGAGCAATGGGTCGCCGTGGATGTGCAAGCTATAAAACCGCTCATAAAACCGGTAAAACTAGAAACTATTAAGGCAAATGACACTTTAGCCTCAATGGCCTTAGTTAAGCAAAGTAGATTATCCGTTGGGCCCGTGCAAGAATTTGAATTTGAAGAAATTATGAAGTTGGCGCAGACCACCTTATGAAACGAATAATATTAGAATATAAACAGGTAGACCTTATTCTGACCCGAATATGCCACCAATTGGTTGAGGATCATGGAGATTTTAACCATACGGCAATTCTTGCCCTTCAGCCAAAAGGAATTCTACTAGGTAAAGCTATCGTTCAAAAATTAGAAACGCTATTTGGGATCCATGCTACTTACGGTGAGTTAGACACTACCTTTCACCGAGATGATTTCAGAAGATCCGATAAGCTACTAATTCCTAATGAAGTAAATATTGATTTCGAAATTGAAAATAAACGCATTATTCTAGTGGATGACGTATTATACACCGGAAGAAGTATTAGAGCAGCTTTAGACGCTGTAAATGATTATGGCAGACCTGCATCCATAGAGCTTGTAACCCTTATTAATAGAAAATATAAAAGAGAGGTTCCTATTCAACCAGATTATATTGGCGAAAATATTGATTCTCGTACCGATGATTACGTAAAAGTAGAATGGGATAATAATCAATGTAAAGTATGGATAATAACGGATAACGCAAAATAATGTCTCAACTTTCTTCAAAACACCTATTAGGTATTAGTAACATCACAGTAGATGACATAAACCTTATTTTCAAAACTGCTGAAAACTTCAAGCAGGTAATAAATAGACCTATCAAAAAGGTTCCTTCGCTTAGAGACATCACTATTGCAAATGTTTTTTTTGAGAATAGTACCCGAACAAAAATATCATTTGAACTAGCAGAAAAGAGACTTTCTGCTGACGTGATTAATTTTTCAAGCTCTAACTCATCTGTAAAAAAAGGAGAAACTCTTATTGATACGGTAAACAACATTTTGGCAATGAAAGTAGATATGGTGGTAATGAGACATCCAGCACCTGGTGCACATCAATTTCTCTCTCGTCACATAGATGCCAATATTATAAATGCAGGGGACGGAACTCACGAGCACCCAACACAAGCTTTACTCGACGCTTTTTCTATACGGGAAGCCTTAGGTGACTTAAAAGATAAAAAGATCGCAATAATTGGGGACATACTTCACTCCAGAGTGGCATTAAGCAACATCTACTGCTTGCAAAAACTCGGGGCCAAAGTTACCGTTTGCGGTCCTCCTACTCTATTACCAAAGCATATAGGAAGTCTTGGAGTGGAAGTAAGTCATAATCTACAGGAAACATTAGAATGGTGTGATTGCGCCAATATGTTACGTATACAACTCGAACGACAAGAGGATAAATATTTCCCCAGTCTTCGAGAATATTCATTACAATACGGAATTACTATGCCCATGCTAAAGAATCTCAAAAAAGAAATAATCTTGATGCACCCTGGACCGATAAACAGAGGAGTAGAAATCACAAGTGAAGTAGCCGATTCTGAGCAGAGTATCATACTAAATCAAGTAGAAAATGGTGTAGCCATCAGAATGGCCATTCTATATCTGCTCGCAGGAAAACCAAACAGCTAAAAGGTGAAAAGTAAGGTTTATATTCTTTATACGGGTGGAACTTTTGGTATGAAAAATACTGGAGGAAATGGATTGCAACCTAGTACATGGGAAGAAATCATTGATTATCTACCTGCTATAAAAAATCAAACATTCTTTCACTACTTCTCAGAAATCAACTTTACATTCGAAACCTTAGAGCCAGTTATTGATTCTTCTGACATAACGCCTCAAATATGGGAAGGAATTGCACATAAAGTACAAGAAAATTATAAAAGTCATGATGGATTTATCATACTTCATGGCACCGACACCTTGGCCTACACAGCCTCTGCACTCAGTTTTATTTTTCAAAATTTAACAAAACCAGTAGTACTTACTGGGGCGCAGTTACCCATATTTCATCCCCGTACGGATGGGATTGTAAACTTAAGTAACGCTATTTACATTGCTGGTTATAAGAGTTTTGATTTAGCTTGTATCCCCGAAGTTTGTATTTGCTTTAATGACGATGTATTGCGAGGAAATCGAGCAGTAAAAACAAGCACCAATGATTTTGAAGGCTTTAGCTCTCCTAATTTTGAGAATCTCGCCAATTTGGAACAGCAAATCCTAGTTAATAAACATTTACTCTGTCATTCATCCACACAGGAGGAATTTAGCTTAAAAACAAAATTCAGTGACAGTGTCGTAAATGTCACTGTATTTCCAGGATATAACCCCCGACACCTTATTGAGTTGGTAAAAAGTAAAAAAATTGAAGGTATAGTTCTTAAAACCTTTGGAGCAGGAAATTTGCCCACGAGTAAAAGTTGGCATGAGTTAATATCCGAATGTGAATCTACCAATACGCTCATACTTGCAACAACACAATGTCCAAACGGCAAAATAGAACTTGGTCAGTATGAAAGCAGTATGGTGCTTAAAAACACTATTGTTATAGACGGTAAGGACATTACTTCGGAGGCTGCATTAACTAAACTCATGTGGGTAATTGGGAACTTTAACATACCCGAAAGACGTTCTATACTCTCTCAAAACTTAAGAGGGGAAATTACATAACTTAAAATTCTAATTATCAGCGTTTTAAAATTATTTTCGTGTGAGTTTAATGTGGATATGTACACACTGGACTTTACCCTCTAAAACCTGCTAAAATCGTACTTTCACGCTTTAATTTTAACATAATTATGAGCGAAGAAAACAAAAGTTACGGTGCCGATAGTATCCAAGCCTTAGAGGGCATGGAGCACGTACGTAAGCGTCCTTCCATGTACATCGGAGATGTGGGTGTAAGAGGATTGCATCACTTAGTTTACGAGGTGGTAGATAACTCTATAGATGAGGCAATGGCAGGATATTGCACTAAAATAGACGTATGGATAAATGAAAACGGTTCTGTCTCCGTAAAAGATGATGGTCGAGGCATACCCGTTGCTATTCATAAAAAAGAAGGAGTATCTGCTCTTGAAGTTGTTATGACGAAAATTGGTGCCGGCGGAAAATTTGACAAAGATTCATACAAAGTATCAGGCGGACTTCACGGTGTAGGTGTATCATGTGTAAACGCACTCTCCATAGATCTTAAAGCAACTGTTTATCGAGATGGCAAAGAATACGAACAAGAGTATAGTCAAGGTAAAATAAAATATGCCGTAAGAGAAGTAGGCCCGTCTAATGACCAAGGAACTATGGTTACGTTCTTGCCTGATCCTGAAATATTTACGCAAACTACAGAATTTACGTATGATACAATTTCATTGCGTATGCGCGAATTGTCCTTCTTAAATAAGGGCATAGAAATGAGTGTCACCGACAAACGTCAAAAAGATGATAACGGAGAATTCGTAAGAGATGATTTTAAAAGCACTGAAGGATTAAGCGAATTTGTTCGCTTCCTCGATGCTACTCGTTCACCCATAATGTCTAGCGTAATCGCTATGGAAGGTGAAAAAAATGGGATCCCTGTTGAAGTGGCTATGATATATAATAGCTCTTACAGCGAAAACTTACACTCCTATGTAAATAATATTAATACCCATGAGGGGGGAACACACCTTGCTGGTTTTAGAAGAGGATTAACCACTACCCTTAAAAAATATGCCGATGAGTCAGGACTCTTGCAAAAAGTGAAATACGAGATCGCTGGCGATGACTTTAGAGAAGGATTAACAGCAATAATCTCTGTTAAAGTTGCTGAACCTCAGTTTGAAGGTCAAACTAAAACTAAACTAGGCAATAGAGAGGTGACAGCCGCAGTAAGTCAAGCCGTTTCAGACATGTTGACCAATTACCTAGAAGAAAATCCAAACGAGGCCAAAATAATAGTACAAAAGGTAATGCTTGCCGCCCAAGCAAGACACGCTGCAGCTAAAGCACGTGAAATGGTACAGCGAAAAACGCCAATGGGTGGAGCTGGACTTCCGGGTAAGCTATCAGATTGTTCTGAAAAAGATCCTGCAATTTGTGAGCTATATCTTGTAGAGGGTGATTCTGCAGGAGGAACAGCCAAACAAGGCAGAGATAGGAATTATCAAGCTATTTTGCCACTTAGGGGTAAAATCCTAAATGTAGAAAAAGCTTTAGAACATCGTATATATGACAATGAAGAGATAAAAAACATGTTTACCGCCTTAGGAGTAACTATTGGCACAGCAGAGGATGCACGTGAACTAAATACTGCTAAGTTACGATATCATAAAATTGTAATTATGACCGATGCAGACGTTGATGGTAGCCATATTCGTACGCTTATTCTTACGTTAATTTTTAGATATATGAAAGCTCTTATTGAACAAGGTTTCTTATATATCGCTACTCCACCGTTATACCAAGTAAAAAAAGGCAATAAAGCAGAATACTGCTGGAGTGATTCAGAAAGAGATGTTTTAGTACGCAATATGGGTGGAGACAATCCTGATAGTGTCAAAATACAGCGATACAAAGGTCTTGGAGAGATGAATGCCGAACAACTTTGGGAAACAACAATGGATCCTGAGAGAAGAACACTAAAACTGGTAACTTTAGATAACGCAGTGGAAGCTGACAGAGTTTTCTCTATGCTAATGGGAGATGAAGTACCCCCACGTAGAGAGTTTATTGAAAAAAATGCTAAGTATGCCCGAATAGACGCATAAGAGTATTTAATCCATAAAAAAGCCCATCTTAACTTTAAGATGGGCTTTTTTATGGATTATGAGTTTATTAAAATCTAACTTTATTTCGCTAAAATTTCAGCCAATTGAATTAAGTCTTTTGAAACAGACTTTTTACCATGAATAGCCAAAGCAAAGGGGGTATAAGATACCTGATCATTTACGATACCGACGGTTATTGACTTTTGACCATCTATAAGTGCTTTTACTGCCTCTGATCCTAACCTTGAAGCCAAAATTCTATCTCGAGCACTAGGGCTCCCGCCTCTTTGTACATGACCAAGTATGGTGCTTCGTATCTTTAAATCCGGATAAATATCCGCTAATTTTTTTTCTAAAATCAATGCTCCTCCCTGCTCATCACCTTCTGCTACTACTATTATTGAAAAAGACTTTTGCCGCCTTCCTTCTCTACTAAAGTGCTTTATAACCTTATCCCAATCTTCTATATCCTCCGGAATAAGTGCACCCTCGGCACCCCCAGCAATGGCAACATCTAGGGCAATGAATCCACTATCTCTTCCCATAACTTCTACAATAAAAACACGCTCGTGCGAGTGTGCGGTGTCTCTTATTTTGTCGATAGCATCTAAAGCAGTATTTATTGCCGTGTCATAACCAATCGTATAATCGGTTCCATACAAATCGTTATCTATAGTGCCCGGTAATCCTATACAAGGAATTCCATATTCCTCTGTAAATATTTTAGCCCCTGTGTATGAGCCATTACCCCCTATGCACACTAATGCATCAATGCCATTTGCTATAACGTTCTCATAGGCTTTTTTTCTGCCTTCAGGTGTCATGAATTCTGCGCTTCGGGCTGTTTTCAAGAATGTCCCACCACGCTGAATTACATTAGCTACAGATTGTCTATCTAGATCTATGATTTCTCCCGAAATCATTCCCTCATAGCCTCTCATTATTCCTTTTACATTCAGACCGTGATATATGGCTGTACGCACTACCGCTCTTACACATGCATTCATACCTGGGGCATCGCCTCCACTGGTATACACTCCTATTGTTTTCAAACTTTTATTAATTACTGTTAATATGGTGTAAAAATAAAAAAGGTCTTGCTATCGCAAGACCTTTCGTAATATTATTAGTGCACAAGTTACCGATTGTTATTGTTGTATCTTGTAAATAAATTGAGCAAATTCCTTTGGAGGAGCTGTTTTGTCCAATGCTGTAATCATCACCATAGCAAATTTGGTAGATGTACCTTTTATATTAACTAGGTAAGCGTCTCCTTCATTAAGCGTAATTACAGAAACTTCCCCTGATGTAGTTGCTGCCCACGCTGCAATTATAGTGGCATCATTAGTAATAGTATTCCACTTATCTGCAGACATTTTTTTGAATGTGGTTCCATTTCTAGAAGTCCATCTACCTGGCCATTTTTCACCTATTACCGTGGAATCTTGGATATCTTTTTGAGAATCCGGATCATTATATGCCAATGGACCTCCGCCCAAGTAATAGGCTCCATAAAATCCTGCTGGGGCTCTAAAGTTATATACTTTGAAAAAATCACCATTATTATCTACGGTTAAATCTATCAATACTAATCCTGGATCACCAATATTCGTAATGGTTATAGTTTTAGAAGTAGAATTACCGCTTTTGTCTGCAACCGTAAATGTATATACTTCGGTACCAGTATTTGCTTCTGTTACACCCTTGTATTCATATATCGCTAGGGTATTACCGCTTAATTCTTCTTCCTTTTCGATAACTGCAGCACCCCCGTTTAAGGCTTTGGTTATAGTTAAAGTACTTAATGATGAACTATGCGTAGCTGTAAGACCTATAATAAAATCAGAACTTGCCGCTAATGAAGAGTTAGCCGAAACGTATTTAGCATCCGCTAAAAAATTAACTATTGGTTTTGGAGCTTCCACCGTTTCAGGTCCACAATTGCTTAAAAATATCGCCCCAACAGACATTAGAGCAACTAAAGATAAAAGTTTAATTTTTTTCATGTTAGATTATGTTTTGAACTTCAAATATAGATGCATAATTTTTCATTTTAATGAAAAATTTTATTCTTATTATTTTCTTACATTTGACAACAAGCGGTAGACATAAGAAAGTATTTTCATGGCTATTCATTTAGGTGTAATTGGCATAGGCTTTGCCCATCTAAGTGTTCTGCTCATAAAAATGATTATGGGTGACAATTTGACAAAAAATGACATTTGATAATAGATTTAAACTAAGTAACGACTTTATGAATGACGAGGATGGGTCAGAGATCATCTCCGTAATAGCTGATAGTGAATTTGAAGATGATAACAACAGTGACTACCCTACTAATCTGCCATTATTACCGCTTCGCAATACCGTATTATTCCCTGGCATTGTATTCCCTATTACAGTTGGTCGAGATAAGTCCATAAAACTAATTCGGGATTCATACAAAAAAGATAAAATAATAGGAGTTATTACTCAGAAAGACCAAAGTATAGAGTCTCCAACTGCTGCAGATTTGTACCCCACAGGTACACTCGGCGTTATCCTAAAAATGCTTAAAATGCCAGATGGTAACATTACCGTTATTATACAAGGCAAACGAAAGTTTGAATTAACCGAAATAACACAAGAAGAACCTTATTTCAGAGGAGACATTGTGGCCATTACAGACGGTAAAGCGACCAAAACCAAGGAATCGAAAGCAACTATAGATAGCATACGAGAACTAGCTTCGCGCATCGTGGAGGAATCTCCAAACATACCTTCTGAAGCTAACTTTGCACTCAAGAATATAAACTCACCTAATTTTTTAGTTAACTTTATTTCTTCTAACCTTAATGTTACCGTTGATGAAAAACAAGAATTACTAGAACTTCCAAACTTCAAGAAAAAAGCCAATAGGATCCTACATTATCTCAACAAAGAGTTGCAAATGCTTGAACTCAAAAACAAGATTCAAAGCAAGGTGAAGATAGATCTAGACCAGCAACAAAAAGAATACTTTTTACAACAACAAATAAGAGCAATACAGGAGGAATTAGGTCACGACTCCCCAGATCAAGAGATTGAAAGTTTGCGCATGAGGGGTAGAAAGAAAAAATGGAATGACAAAGTGAGTAAGGCTTTCAATAAAGAACTCGACAGGCTAATGCGCATGAATCCCGCTACACCGGATTACTCGGTGAGTTTAAATTATGCAGAACTGCTTTTAGAACTGCCTTGGGACAAATACAGTAAAGATAGCTTCAACCTAAAACGAGCTAAAAAAGTATTAGATGCCGATCATTTTGGATTAGAAAAAGTAAAAGAAAGAATCCTTGAATATCTAGCTGTTCTCAAACTAAAAGGCGATATGAAAAGTCCTATATTGTGCTTATATGGCCCTCCGGGAGTTGGAAAAACATCCCTTGGCAAATCAATAGCCAAAGCCATGGATAGAGAATATGTTAGAATGAGTTTAGGTGGTTTGCACGATGAATCTGAATTAAGAGGACATCGTAAAACCTATATTGGAGCTATGCCTGGACGTATTATTCAATCCATCAAGAAAGCAGGCACCAGTAACCCTATTTTTGTACTTGACGAGATTGATAAAATTGGTAATGATTTTAGAGGTGACCCATCGTCTGCTTTACTAGAGGTGCTAGACCCCGAACAAAACAGTGCATTTCATGACAACTATGTGGATCTAGACTACGATCTTAGTAAAGTGCTTTTTATAGCAACAGCAAATAGACTAGATACTATTCAACCTGCCTTACGTGACCGTATGGAAATCATTGACATTACAGGTTATACTATAGAAGAGAAGATCGGAATTGCCAAAAAGCACTTGATCCCAAAACAGAAAAAAGAGCATGGCTTAACTCCTTTACAACTAAAACTTACCGATAAAACAATCGAAAAAGTAATAGATGAGTATACACGAGAAAGTGGTGTGAGAACCCTAGATAAACGGCTTGCTAAAATATGCAGATGGCAAGCAAAGGAAATAGTCTACGAAAATAATCCTGACGCCACTATTACCGATGAGCATGTTGAAACTATTTTAGGAACCGATAAGATCGAAAAAGATCTTTATGAAAATAATGATGTTGCAGGGGTTGTTACTGGTCTTGCGTGGACGAGTGTAGGCGGTGATATTTTATTCGTAGAAAGTTCGCTAACCAAAGGAAAAGGTAAGCTAACCTTAACTGGGCAACTTGGTGATGTAATGAAAGAAAGTGCTATAAATGCAATCACTTGGCTCAAGGCAAACGCAGAGACATACCAAATTAATCCATTGATCTTTGATCAATACGACTTGCATATTCATTTTCCGGCTGGAGCAGTACCAAAGGATGGTCCAAGTGCAGGAATTACTATACTTACCGCATTAGCATCACTTATGACTCAGCGTAAGGTTAAAAATAGACTCGCAATGACAGGAGAAATAACCTTAAGAGGAAAGGTACTCCCCGTTGGCGGTATAAAAGAAAAGATACTCGCGGCTAAACGAGCTGGTATCAAAGAAATTATCATGTGTCGCGCTAACAAAAAAGACATAGACGATATTAAACCTTCTTACATATCTGACCTTACCTTTCATTTTGTAGACCAAATGAGTGAAGTTTTAGAACATGCTTTAATATCCCAAAAAGTAAAAGGTTATAAAACATGGACTGTGGTTGATGAAAAAAATCCTAGTTTGAACTAGGATTTTTTTTAATGAATAACTGTGATTTTTCACGTACAGCTAAATTCTGTTTAGCGCAGCACCAGTTTTATCCAATCTGCCATATCCCATATAACCTGAAACTCCACATTATTAGGTGAAAAATAATCAGCAGGGCTTGGTCTTTCTGACTTTGTAGGTGTGAACAAATGAGTAAGGTTAGCATAACTTTGCATCTTGATATTAGCATTGGCTCCGACGGCAGCTTGCCATAGTTCAAACTCGCTCATTGGTATTTGATAATCCTTTTTCCCTTGCAAGATATAAAATTGCATAGCAGTGTTTTTTGCTAAGGTTTTTATAGGATCATACCCTTCTATACCTTTCCAAAAAGTTCCTGGCCAATACGCCAACAACTCTTCAGCAGTAGTCTGTGCGGTATATCTATTTAGCCTTATGTTTTCAGCTTGCTTCGTATTTTCTGCAATAATCTTTGCCTCTTCCTTTGTTATTTCTCCATCGTATTCGGTTAAATACTTCATTTGATAAGCAATTAGGTCTTCGATTTTACTCGCATTCACAGAGAATAAAATTGCTCCATTTAACTTATCCTGCAACGAATCAGCGATGATTGGCATAGCATATGCACCTAAACTATGTCCGAGCATAATATACTTACCAAAGTGCAACGAAGTATCTGCCTTCAAGTGGTAAAATGCCGAAATTGCATCATTTATAGTCTCATCATATAAATCAAACTGCCCATTGAATGAATCAGGATAAAGATAAGACCTTTTGTCATAGCGATAAGTAGCTATACCTTTACTTGCAAAACCCAGTGCTAAATCATTGAAGACTTTATTCGGGCCTATTGTCTCATCTTTGTCATTTGGACCAGAACCATGCACCAGTAGTACAACTGGACAATTTTGGCATTCTAGTGGGATAACTAACTCACCAGATATAGTATAAGAATGACTCGGAAAATTAATGTACTTCTTACCTACCCCAAGATCTTTACCGTATAATGGAGGCTCATAGGCTAACTGCGAAATATACAATCCATTAATCTCTCCATTTTCATTTACTGACAAGGTCATTTTTACTGCAGCCTGCTCAAATTGAAGCATGGCAGATTGCCTTGATCCTCCATCACGTAAATTTTTACACACATCAACCACACTACCTAGTTTTCCAGCAGACAATTCCATTTGTTCCCATATTTTTTTTAGCTGAGAAGCAGGTACTTTATCTTGCATATTAGCATCAAAGCACCTATACACTTTTTTATATTTGTGCTTAGCAAGTTGATGAGCTACATCTTGAATCGCTATTTGTGCATCAGCACCGATTGTACAAATTAATGTCAGTATAAAAATAAGCTTACGCATTGTGGTAAATGTAGTGAAATGGAATGAACTAAGGCGATACAAAAATGGGGAAATAGTTAAAAGTGATGCTAATCAAGTTTCTAAAGGTAGGCACTAGACATCAAATTTTCTGAGTTGCTTTATAAAAACGGATAAGTCTTTGGGGTATTCCGCGACTATTTCAAGTGCTGTTCCGTCTATATCATTTAAGGATAACGAATAGGCATGAAGTGCAAACCTGTTTATCATAGGCGTCTCTTCCTGTGTTTTATTCGTTGTAAAATTTTTCTTAAATCTGGATAGAAAAGGCATTTTACCTCCATAAATTTCATCCGCACTTATGGGCGCATTTTGTGAAGCAAGATGAATTCTTATTTGATGCTGACGTCCAGTTACGGGCTCGCAAGCTATCAGTGAATGATGCTTGAAATTCTGTATAGTAGTAAAAAAAGTAGTACTGGGTTTACCTTTTTGTTTGCTTACTGCACTTCTGCCACTTCTAGTGGTAATGAGAGGTAAGTTTACTTCAAAATGCTCAAATTTATGTGCGCCATCGGCTACTGCATGGTAGGTTTTAGTTACCCTTCTTTTTTCAAAAGACACGGCAGCGTGACTGTAAGCCGCGGCATGTTTAGAAAGCAATAATACTCCGCTGGTCTCTTTATCCAAACGATGACAGAGCTGCAAATTCTCACCGTGATTTTTCGCTTGCTCTATAACCGAATTAGCTATTCCGAGCCTCTCGTGCAAACTCGAAACACCCGCTGGCTTATTTATGGCAATATAGTTTTCGTTTTCAAAAACGATTTGGTCTTTAAAATTAAATCGTTTCAATTTCTTAAATAATTTATGGCATCGTCAAATGATAACGTGACTTGTTCTCCTACTTGCAAATTTTTAATAGTTACTTTATCCGTGTTCATTTCACTCTCGCCAATTACGATAGCAAACATTACTCCTATTTTATTGGCAAAATCAAATTGCTTATTAATACGCTTATCGTCTGGATAAACGATCGTTTTTATGTTTTCAGCTCTGAGTTTTGAAGCCAACTTCATTCCATACTGTTGAGTAGCTTTATCAAAATGACAAATAAGTACATTATCATTCACATGTAAATTATCTGGCCATTTCTGTTGAGCTTCTATGATTTCGTAAAGTCTATCAATTCCAAAACTAATACCCACTCCAGATACATCCTTTAACCCAAAAACTCCTGTTAAATCATCGTACCTTCCGCCTCCAGATACACTACCCATGTCACTATCTGGAATTAGTGCTTCAAAAATACATCCGGTGTAATAATCTAAACCGCGGGCTAAACTTAAGTCTAGCTCCACCTTTATGGTTAAGTTATAATCTTCCAAGTAAGCAAGTATTTCATTTAAATCGTCGATGGCTTTTTGAGCTATCGGATTATGATTGAAGGCCTTCGCATATTGATTAAGATTCGCTTTGGTAAGTTCAGAATTTCCTATAATGGCAAAAAGTTGAAGACATTTTTCTTCATCAATACCATAGCCAATTAATTCTTTCATGACCCCTTCTTTGCCAACCTTATCTAGCTTATCTAACGTAGATGTAAATTTAGCTACCGGAAAATTGAGTTGCAATTCATCAACAAAAGCTTCCAGAAATTTGCGATGATTTACTTTAAGAACGGCATTAGATAAACCTAGTGAAACAAAGACTTCATTGTAAATTTGAATCAAATCAGCTTCATGCAACAAGGAAGTAGACCCAATACAATCTGCATCGCATTGTGTAAATTCTCTAAATCTACCTTTCGCTGGCCTATCAGCTCTCCAAACATTTTGTACTTGGTATCGTCTAAACGGAAAAGTTAGGTCGTTGCGATGTTGCACCACAAAACGTGCAAACGGAACAGTCAGATCGTACCGTAATCCTAATTTAGAACTGCCTGCAATCCACTTATTGGGCATTAATTCATTAAGTTTAACAGCTTGATCCTCCATGATTTCCGAAGAAATAGGACTGTTACTTCTTATTTTATATAACAGTTTTGAACCTTCTTCACCGTACTTCCCTTCTAGAGTGTCTAGATTCTCAAGTGCAGGAGTTTCTAATGATTCAAACCCAAAATTTTTATAAATAGTTGTAATGGTATTCAAGATAAAATCTCGTTTACGCATTACCGCTGGACCAAAGTCTCTTGTACCGGGTGCATTAGAAGGCTTTTGCATCACTGCAAATGTACATTACCCCTAGTTAAATTTGTTGTTCAAAAGACGATAGTTATATTTTTGCAAACCTATCTTCAATTCGTGAAGCATTAAATCCCCCTCTTTTTGATGCGTTTGCGCTAAATCAGAAGCGTCTACTTTGTCATTTTTATAAGCAAATAATTTATACAATGATGTCCCGTCCCATTGCAAACACAAGCTGTCATTGGTATACGTATAAACCGTTCCATCATAATGAATAGCGCTATGTGGTGCAGTGTCTAGCAAAGATCTACCCATTGCCACTTGTTTGAATATTCCTGCTAGCTGTTTTACCGTAGGAAAAATATCAATGTGCTGTTTTACCTCATTGCTTATCCCAGCGGGCATTAGCTCCGAATAAATCAACAAAGGAACGCCGTATTTACTCCTATACCCTTGATGCTCATACGTTTCATTAATAGAAGTATGGTCGGCTGTAATTATAAAAATAGTATTAGCAAACCATTCCTCCTTACGAGCAGATTCAAAAAAAGCACGTAATGATCTATCTGTATAACCAATAGCCTGATGAATTTCGGCAGTTCCTTTAGGTAAATCTTGATGCTGAGCTGGAACCGTATAGGGATGATGACTACTTATGGTAAAAATTCCTGAACACCAAGGTTGCTGTTGAGTAGAAAGTTTATTCTTAAAAAACTGCAAGAATGGCTCGTCAAAAATACCCCACTTCCCATCAAAATCATCTTCATTTGGATATTGTTGTTTTGCCACATACTGCTTTAATCCATTGGCCATTAGAAACGGTTTAAAACCCATAGATAACTCATCCGCCGCGTGATAAAAGGAACAGAAATACCCTTCTTTTGACAGAGCTTCGGGTATGGATTCTATCTTGCTTTGCGTATACAACGAACCTATAAATGCCTGTTTCATTAAACAAGGAACGCCTGTATAGATGGATGCTACTGCATCCATAGATCTAAGTCCATTTGCATAAGCATTGGTAAAATTCAGGCTAACAGAAATCATACTATCTAAGAAAGGCGTGTAACTTGGCCTATTTGCGTCATTCAACGAGGTATACTCTTTACCAAAACTTTCCAGTAAAATAATACATATGTTGGGCTTCTGATAGTCTAAATTACTATAAACCAAAACATCTTTAGCTAATTCTACCTGCAGTGCTGAATCAGAAATATAGGCCGTGTATTGGATTTCTGATTTACCTACAGATTCAATAAGTACAAATATAGGTGTAACAGCAGATACTGCTTCTTGTGACTCCAATGCAGAATAAGCATCTAGAAGATTCAAAGGCTTTAATTTAAAACTGCCTCTAGCAATGAGTCCCAAAAGGACCAATGATATAAAACAAAAAACTACGGCAGACATAGTATTTAGTTCTATCTTGAGTCGCTCGTCTAACAATCGGGCACCATACAATATAACCAATACCAAAAGTATACTCCACCAGTATTCAGCCATATACCCAAAAATTATAATATAACTCTGACCTTGTATCATTTGAAAAATTTCTACTCCGGCTATTGATTTGCTAATCGGATAATAGAAAACAGAAATAAGCCCAAAAACCAGAGCACCCAAATACAACAGTAAAAAGACAAACCGCGATACATTTTCCCACCATTTATGCTTAGCAAATAGGCCCGCACCTAATATAATAAATAGTGGGGCATACCAAATAACCATTGCTTTAAGGTCAAACCTCATGGCATAAAACAGATAGTTAACAGGGTTGTCAATCGTTAACTCTTTGATAGACAGCAGCAACAACAGTCTTACTATCCAAAAAGGGGAAAGCAACAAGGGAATGAATGCGCAGATTTTAATTATATTTTTTATACCTAAATGCATTTTGATAGAATGCAAATTATATTAAATTTGCAGTCCTTTAAAAGTAGAATCTCATTTTTAATTAAATAGATTCACCACAAAAGGAAGTAAAAAAAGAGAATTTAATATCATGAAGAGCGAAATACATCCAAGTAGCTACCGTTTAGTAGTTTTTAAAGACATGTCTAACGGGGAGCAGTTTTTAACTAAATCTTGTGTAGAGACCAAAGAAACCGTAACATACGAAGACGGAAACGAGTATCCAATATACAAACTAGAGATTTCTAGTTCGTCACATCCATTTTACACTGGTAAAGTGAACTTTGTGGACACCGCAGGTAGAATCGATAAATTCAATAAGCGTTACGCTAAAAAGAATTAACCAAAATCTAAAAATTATACTAAAGGCTCTCTATATTTGGAGAGCCTTTTTTTATGAATATAATACTCTTTGACGATAATAGTAGAAGTGATCTACTCCCTCTGTGCTACACTAGGCCATGTGCCGAGTTGCGCGTAGGCATTCTTACCATTACAGAAAAATGGAAACATCACTTAGCCGGAGATTTTTCCTTTTTAACTCAAGACTATTTAAGTATTAAATACGGCGCTACCTTTAGTTCTGATAATTTATATCTAAATGGAAGATGTTTACCAAACGACGAGTTACTTGACATCCTAAACAATTTAATCTCAGATGAAGCTATTTTTGACGGGGAAACACTTATCGCTTATCGAGGATCAAAGCATCTTTCAAGGTTTGATTTTTTGGAAGAAGTTGCTAAAGGCGTTAAGAGAATAGATTTTCAAAGCGATTTAATAAATTATACGTATGACATTTTTATAAAAAATGGTCAAGAGATAAAAGCAGACTATCAGGCATTAACCTCTGGTAGAATTTCTCAACCTATTTCTGAGTCAAATACTCTAATAGGTGATGACATATTTGTGGAAGAAGGAGCTCTCATTGAGGCAAGCGTTCTGAATTCTACTCACGGACCTATTTACATCGCTGCTAACAGTGAAATTATGGAAGGTAGTCTGATACGCGGACCATTTGCATTGTGCGAACATTCCACAATTAAAATGGGGGCTAAAATATATGGTGACACTACCGTAGGGCCGCATAGTAAAGTTGGAGGTGAAGTAAGCAATACTGTTTTCTATGGCTTTAGCAATAAAGGTCATGATGGATTTTTGGGTAATTCGGTGATAGGCGAATGGTGTAATCTAGGTGCTGACACCAATAGTTCTAATCTTAAAAATAACTATGCACAAGTAAAACTGTGGAACTATACCAAAAACAGATTTATAAATACAGGTTTGCAGTTTTGTGGTCTTATAATGGGCGACCATAGCAAATGCGGTATAAATACGATGTTCAATACGGGAACGGTAGTTGGTGTTTCTGCTAATATTTTTGGAGCAGGATTTCCTAGGAACTACATTCCATCATTCACCTGGGGCGGAGCAACTGGCTTTGCTACATACGAGGTGCCCAAAGCATTTGAAACGGCCAGTATTGTTTTGCAACGTCGTGGTTTAGATTTAAATCAAGTAGAACGAGACATTTTAGTAAGTATATTTAAAGATTCCGCTAAACAACGCTTTTGGGAATCAAAATCAATAAATAAATGAGAGAAAAAATAGTAGCAGGGAACTGGAAGATGAATCTGGACCTGAATGAGGGGAAAGAATTGCTTATCAATATACTTGATAAAAATATAAACACCAATGTAACATCCATCATAGCACCGCCCTTTACGCATCTCAGCACCTTTAAGACGATGCTAAGTCATACGAACATAGCTCTTGCTGCACAAAACTGCCATCAGCAGGACGAAGGAGCTTTTACGGGTGAAGTGTCTGTTAAAATGCTTAAAAACGTTGGCGTGGAATACATCATTTTAGGCCACAGCGAACGAAGAGAATATTTTCAAGAAGATAGTTTAGCTATTTCTTTCAAAGTAAATAATGTTTTAAAACATGGCCTAAAACCAATTTATTGCTGTGGAGAAACACTTGCTCAACGGCAAGAGGGTGAACATTTTGAAACTATTCGACTACAAATAGAACAAGGGCTATTTCAACTCAACGAGATAGAACTACTAAACTGTATCATTGCCTACGAACCTGTTTGGGCTATTGGAACGGGAGAAACAGCTTCGCCTGATCAAGCTCAAGAAATGCACGCATTCATCCGAAATACGGTTGCTCAACAATATGGGGAAATTACAGCTAACTCTATTTCTATAGTGTACGGAGGTAGTGTAAAACCGTCTAATGCAAATGAACTATTTGCCTGCTCAGACATAGATGGGGGCCTAATAGGTGGGGCATCACTTGATGCAGATAGCTTTATTGCTCTAACAAATAGCTTCTAAAACAAGTAGCCGAAACCCAGAGCTAATTGCTTTGCCGGGTTAAAATTGAATCGTTGATCCTTATTCTCTCCTGGCGCACTATAATCCTGTAGATTGATATTGAAATCCCCTCGAGATTCTAGTGATAATCTAATATTTTCAAATGGCTCATAGCTTAAACCAAAGATTGGTTTTACTCCAAAGGACCAATAGTACCCATAGTACGTTTCATATGCTTTTTGATTAAATTCTGAGTTAAAATACACATCACTCGCGCCATACAGATATATCTTTTCCAGATTTGAGATTGGTAACTTGTACTGAATGCCTACAGACAGGTCATACTGTACCGTACCTGAACGAGTCGACAACGTATCAGACCTAATCTCTTTATCTGTGTTAACTAGTACCCTAGCGCCTCCTCGTAAAGACCATGTTTCATTTCTTAAACTATGTCGGTACATAGCTTGATAACTGTTCGCATTCTCAAACTTAAGCGGTGAAATCAACAATGCAACTTCATTTTTATTTTGAGCTTTTACGCTTATGACAAGGAAAACAAGTACTATTAACGTAATTAACTTTTTCATTATAACTGCAATTATACAAAATAAAATGGGCTTCAATTTTCATTGAAGCCCATTCGTATTTATTATTTTTTTTAGATTTGGATTAGTTCTCTACCTGTCCAAGATCAATTCGTCTACTGCTATATTCTACACCTTTACTTGTAGAATAGATCGTATTGATTCTACCTCTTTCGATACCATAGTTAGCTTCTAGATAATCAACAATTGCAGTCGATCTTTTATTAGCGATTTGCTCACCTGCTTTACTGGTAGTATAACCGGTTGCATTCAATGCAAGTCCAGGGCATGATTTCATTTTTTCAGCTATTGAATAAAGAATACCGTATGAAGATGGAGATATACGTGCACTACCATTTTCAAATATTACTGAAGGAAGAATCACATTATCGCAATCACAACAAGCTCCATTTTTGGCAGCAACACCTCTAGCATTTACAATTTCACCTGCTGGAGAATTAGGCTCTTCATCTAGACTATCTGGAACACCATCGCCGTCAGAATCTATAGCAACACCATTCTCATCTACTTCCTTAGATGTCGAAAATTGTTCTAGGTCTTTACAATCATTTATACCATCACCATCAGAATCTATAGCTTTACCATTACCATATACTTTATCACAATCGGTATCAGCCTCTTGGTCAAATATATCCGCTACACCATCTTTATCTGAATCGCCTTGAAGTCTTGCTGTAACACTATATAATGAGTCAATATCTTCGTAAATTGTTTCAAGTGGATTTAACCAATCCATGTGAGCAGTTTGCGCCTTGTCACCAAATTTTATTGAAGCCTTGAAGTTTAATGAGTGATATTGATCATTTGCATATCGATTAGCAAAATGTGCTATATCCATACCGTCTACCATGTCTGATCGCACAAAATTGTTTTTGTATTCAATTCCTAAATCGAACTTATCATTTAAATTTTTCTTGAACCCAAATCCGAAAGGCACTGCAGCATTATTGCCTTTGTATTTCGTTTTTGTGCCAGCTAAATCCATTCCTTTGTCCCCAAATGAACCATTCACATCTGTAAACATCAAACCCAATCCAAAAAATGTGTACATCTGAACATCTCTTAATGGTCTAATAAAAGATATATTGCCAATGGTGTATACCCCGGTAATATCAACTTGCTTGTACTTGTTGGTATATGCATAGGATGAAGAATTTTTTGCACCTTTCAGAGTACCTAGATCCGCACTTAAATTTAAACCAAAAGATTGTCCAAAAGAGTATTTAGCATGAGCACCTGCTCCAAATCCCACTTTCCCGTCCTCCGCATCGTTGAAGAGGTAATTAGGGCTCAACTGAATACCAGCAGACCATCTATTCGCTTCTGAAAATTTTGTAAAATAGTTAGTTTGAGCTACAGATGTAGTGAAACTAAATAGTGCAATTATGACTATGACCTGTTTAAAATGTTTCATGGTAAGTATTCTTTTAAGCAACTTATTAATGATTTAAATATTTTGCAAAAATAAATTAAAATTTAAATATTACAAGATTTTTTAAGCCTTTACGTTTTGATTATTCCGATTTCTTGAAACTTAGTTAAGCCGAAGTGTGGCTTAAGTTGTGGGATATTATTTTCGAATATATGTACATAGGTAATTACATCCTCTGTGCGCTCTTGAACTTCTGCTGAATTAAAATACTTTTTCTTCGTTTTTAATAATTTGTTCAATATAGGATTCATTAGACTTTGACTCACTAATTGCTTCTCGGTTAGCTCATTCATTTCATCTAATTTTTCAATCATTTTGGAAACTTTAGCATCTAGATTAAACCCTTTTGCATTTTTTTCAATCAAATTCTGATGAGTATATAAGCGGTTTTTTAAGTCGTCAAAGTTCTCTCTTATCGTTTGAAATAGCTTATTCTGCTCCTCATTTACGACAGATATGAACGCTTGATCACTTTGAAAGAAATCCCTAGCGTCTATATCCCCATTTTCGTGAAGCACGTGCTCAGAGATAATAATGTTGGATGTTCTTAAATGCAGAACAGGAACAGGCATATCATAATTATCAAATAATCCCTTAAGTTGGGTCCAATAATTAACTTCACTTGATCCACCTACATAGACTATATTTGGTAAAATCCACTCTTGATACAATGGTCTTAGAGCGGCATTAGGACTTAGATTAATCGCATTTTCTATTACGTATTGGTGAAGAATATCATCTTCATCGTTCATCACTTGATGTTTTTCTCTTTTATCCTGGCTAAGCTTAAACAGGTTGCACTCTCTGATAACGAGTTGCCTTTGAAATCCTTCCTTTTCTAATGCCTGGGCAGAATTTAGCAAGGATTCGTAATTAAGGCCTCTCAATTCGTCTTTAAGTACAGGTATAAACTCTTTTTTAAGGTTTTCACTATCAGCGTCTATTATTACCAAGCCGTTATCTGAGAAGTAAGCATGTAACAAGGTTCTAAAAGCGGATGAAAGATTGACGCTTTGGCTATAAGCCGATTGGGACGATTCAATAAACCTAAGTTGCGCTTCCGATAAGTTCATTTTGGCTTTCAACTCATCAAAAAGTTCCGAAATACCGGCAGTCTTCATTCGTCCAACGGCGCCAGTTTGCGTTGTATCCCAAGTAAATGATTGATTATAGATATTTACGGACTGGATCTCTTGAAGATCATGATCTTCAGTTGCCATCCAAAAAACGGGAATAAAATTGTACGTTGGATACATTTTCTGGCATTCAGAGGCAATAGCCAAAACATCCATTATCTTATATAATACATACATTGGGCCTAAACCAACATGAATTTGTTGCCCCGTCGTAATGGTAAATGTATTCTCTAATTCAAGTGACTTAATGTTTTGAAGTACCAATGAATTTTCAGGAAGATCTATTCTAGCATTCTGATATTGACTGCATAAGTCTGTTACCAGTATTTTTCTTCTTGCATAGCTAAAATTGGATTTAGCTTGAATAGCTTGTTTAACTTCTGAAATAGAAGGAGTGTATGTCCTGAGGTGATTTAATCGATCGGAAAAATAGTAGGCTTCTAAAAAGTCGTTATGAAAAAATGTTTCGCGTCTATGTATATGCTCTACATGCATATTACAATAGCTGACCTATCAAGTCAAATGGCTCTGCTTCTGTAATCCGAACATTCACAAAATCGCCTAATCTCAAATATCCACTGCTTAATGGAAGTAAAACTTCATTATCTACATCGGGAGAATCGAATTGTGTACGCCCCATATAAAAATCACCTTCTATCCGATCAATGATAATCTTTTGCTCTGAACCCACTAATGCCTGATTATGCATAAAAGAAATGTCATGTTGAATCCCCATAATCTCTTCAGCTCGTGCAGCTTTTATTTCCGCTGCCACATGATCTTCAAGTGTGCCTGCGTGCGTTCCACCCTCATGAGAATAGGTAAACACGCCAAGTCTGTTAAACTTGTACTGCTCCACAAATGATTTTAATTCCTCAAAATCTTGTTCATATTCTCCAGGATGCCCTACCAATAAGGTAGTACGTAAAGCAATACCACTCACCTCAGCTTTTATTCTATCTAATACCTCTTCCGTACGGCGTTTGGTAATTCCTCTTCTCATTGTTTTGAGTACATTATCTGAAATATGCTGAATTGGGATATCTATATATTTACAAATATTGGGTTTGCTATTTATAATAGGCAACACCTCAAACGGAAACTTAGAAGGATATGCATAGTGTAATCTCAGCCATTCTAGACCTTCAATATCGCTAAGTCTGTCCATAAGTTCGTGAAGTCTGCGCTCGCCATACAAGTCTATTCCATAGTACGTAGAATCTTGTGCAATAAGCATAATTTCTTTAATTCCATCTCGTACCAGTCCCTTAGCCTCAGCTACTAGTTCATCAATAGATTTAGAAACATGTTTGCCACGCATAAGAGGGATTGCACAAAAAGAACATGGTCTATCACAACCTTCTGATATTTTCATGTAGGCATAATGTCTCGAAACCGAAGACTTGCGCTCACCAAGAAGTTCTTTTTTATAGTCCACTCCCAAATGATTAAGCAACTGAGGTAACTCAAAAGTGCCATACCATTTATCTACTTCGGGTATTTCTGGAGATAAATCTTCTTTATATCTCTCCGAGAGACATCCCGTAACTATTAAGTTTTCGATGTTACCTGCTTTTTTCTCTTCGGCAAATTGCAGAATGGTATCGATACTTTCTTGCTTAGCGTTATCGATAAAACCACAGGTGTTAATAATAATGGTATCGGCATCGGCGGTATCTTCATGAACTGAGTGAACTCTGCCGCCTGTTAGTTGAGACTGCAATACTTCAGAGTCTACTGTATTTTTTGAACAACCTAAGGTTATAATTGAAACCTTATTGGGTTTGTGTGTTTTAGTTTTCATTTAAGAGAAAAGTGATTCTACATAATTTTTACTGTCAAAAAGCTGCAAATCATTCATTTGCTCGCCTACTCCTATATATTTAACAGGGATACTGAACTGGTCACTAATTCCTATTACAACACCACCTTTAGCAGTTCCATCCAACTTGGTAAGTGCCAAAGAAGTAACTTCAGTAGCTGCGGTAAATTGCTTTGCTTGTTCAAAAGCATTTTGACCTGTTGAGGCATCTAATACCAAAAGCACTTCATGAGGCGCACCAAGTACTTGCTTATCCATAACTCGCTTTATTTTAGAAAGCTCGTTCATAAGGTTAATTTTATTGTGTAAACGACCAGCGGTGTCAATGATCACTACATCTGCGTTATTTTCGGCACCATATTTAACTGCTTCAAAGGCTACAGCAGCAGGATCGGTATCCATCCCCTTTGCGACGACCTCTACTCCTACTCGTTCGCCCCAAATTTTAAGTTGATCAACGGCTGCCGCTCTAAACGTATCACCAGCACCTAATACCACTTTCAATCCTTGATTTTTGAACATATTAGCAAGTTTACCAATGGTAGTTGTCTTTCCTACGCCGTTCACACCTACTACCATAATAACGTATGGTTTTACATCAGTGTTATGAATTGGCTTCTCCGTTTCTGCGAGAAGATTAGTAATTTCCTCCTTGAGCATTTCATTAAGCTCTATTTCAGAAAGGTATTTATCACGCGAAACTCTTGCTTCTATCCGATCGATTATTTTAACGGTTGTATTAACCCCAACATCAGAAGAAATAAGTACCTCTTCTAATTCATCTAAAAAATCCTCGCTAATAGAGCTTTTGCCTACTACTACTTTTGAAATTTTAGAAATAAAAGAGGAACGGGTTTTTTCTAGACCTTCATCTAACTTTACCTTTTGTTCTTCGGTTGGTTTCTTCTTAAAAAAATCTAATAAACCCATTAGGTATAAACATAAAAAAGCTTCCCATCAAAAGTAGGAAGCTTTTCACTATAAAAAATATTTTATTTGGATATCTTATTTAGCCAAAGCCGCCTTTACAGCTTCAGTAGGAATCATTTCTTCTCTGAACGAATAAGCACCCGTTTTAGGAGACTTAACGCATCTTACAAGCTTAGCCCAGTCTCTACCCGAACCTTCTTTCTTTAACGTTGCAACTACTTTCTTTGCCATCTTATTTAATTTCTTTGTGTACGGTTACTTTTTTCATAAACGGATTGTACTTCTTAAGCTCAAGACGTTCCGTAGTATTTCTCTTATTCTTGGTAGTGATGTATCTTGACATCCCTGGTACGTTAGTACCTTTTTGCTCGGTACACTCCAAGATTACTTGTACTCTATTTCCTTTCTTCGCCATCTGTTATATTTTACCGTTTTTTAACAAATTATTTAAACAAGCAGTAATACCTTTCTTATTGATGGTTTTTAATGCTGATGTACTTATTTTAAGTGTAATCCACTCATCTTGCTCAGGCAGCCAGAATCTTTTAGTTTGAAGGTTTGGATAAAACCTTCTTTTAGTTCTTCTTTTCGAGTGAGAGACATTGTTCCCGCTCATCGCTTTCTTACCTGTTAAATCACAAACTCTTGACATTCCTTCGTTTTTTAGGGCTGCAAAGATGTTAATTAATTTTTAATTAACCAAGACTAAGGATACAAAAGATATTTTTTTCTTAACTCTTTATATTTTTCTAATTCGGGCTGCCATAACGCACGTATTTCATCGGCACTTTTCCCTTGTTCTATTTGCTCTGACAGTGATTTGGTACCACATAATTTATAAATGAAACTTTTAAAAAATTCGCCATCTTCTTCCCTATTATTTTCATAAAATAAGATTAACCAACTCAGATTTAACTTTGGAGAGGCAAAAAAAGACTCGTCCTCCGCATCGTGTACCTCAAAACCACCACAAATCTTATCCTGATGCTTTGGATCATCTGCAACACCTGGAATAGATATCGGAGTAAACTCAATGTCTCCTTTTACACCTGGACGACCCACTATTTGAAACGGGGTAGGAGTTCCACGGCCAACACTAACATTAGTTCCCTCAAAAAGACCTAGATAAGGATAAAGATATACCGAATTCATATTGGGCAAATTAGGCGATGGCTTAATAGGTAAATGGTATAAGCTAGTGTGATCATAGTTATCGCAAGTCACTATTTTGAGCTCACAGGTTACGCCTCCTTTGAGCCATGATTCCCCATTTATCATAAGAGCTAGCTCTCCTACGGTAAGTCCATGAACCAGCGGAATAGGATGCATGCCGATAAAAGAGGTGAACTCTTTTTCCAAAACAGGACCATCTACATAAAATCCATTTGGATTAGGCCTATCTAAAATTAATACTTTTTTACCCAGCTCTGCACATGCTTCCATTATATAGTGCATCGTAGAGATATAGGTGTAAAAACGAACACCAACATCTTGAATATCAAAAACAACCACATCTATATCTTTCAGCATTTCTAAGGTTGGTTTCTTATTAGCTCCATACAAGGAAACTACGGGCAAACCCGTTTTTACATCTAACCCATTTTTGATTATAGCGCCCGCACTGTGATCTCCCCTAAAACCGTGTTCAGGTGCGAATACTTTTTTTACATTAACTCCTAAATTTTTAAGCGTATCCACCAAATGAACTGAGCCAATGGTGCTTGTCTGATTAACTACCATTGCCACCCGTTTACCTTTTAAAAAAGGCAAGTAATCTGCTGTTTTAGCAGCACCTACAACAATGTCTACAATCTCCTCTAGCATGCCGTCTACACCTTCTGTGGTGACAACTCTACCTCGATTTGTTTCTTCCTTCGGAGATCCGGCAGACTCACATGCCATAAAAATGATCATCAAAAAGAAGATTATTACATATTTCTTCATTTAAGTTTATAATCTTGCGGGGTCAAAAGTATGCAAATAGGGTACTATATAGCCAAGAAGTTAAGCTTAAGTAAGCAACAATCGTTCACTAAAACGATCACTGTACTAGCCATAGCAGCAGTATCACTAAGCATATGCGTGGTCATTCTATCATTTGGTATACTCCTTGGTTTTAAAAAAGAAATTCGTGAAAAGGTACGAGGCTATACGGGTGATGTAAGTGTTACTCAATATCAATTAGCTACCGGAAGTGAAAGCAACCTATTTATTGTCAATGAGCAACTATTAGCCACGATAAATAAGGAGCAGTCTATCGCATCTGCCTTCCCATTTATAAATAAAGCAGGCATTTTAAAGTCAGACTCTACGTTGGAAGGTATTATCTTAAAAGGTATTCCTGCAAATTATGATTTCTCATTTTATAAGAAACACCTGAAACGAGGCACTTTACCCCACTATACCGACACGATAGATTCGTATGACATTTTACTTTCAGAGTATACAGCCACTATTATGGGCGTAGACACTGGGGATAGGATAAATCTATATTTTATAGATAATGACAATGTACGCATGCGTAAGCCAAAAATTATCGGGATCTATAATACCGGATTACAAGAGTTTGATAAGCAATTTGGGGTAATGCACTTACGAGCGGTGCAGCGGGTTGTAAATGACACTAGTTACTCTTTAGCAGCTGGTTACGAGATAAAATCTACAGAAGGTGTAGAACCAAAGCGAGTACAAGAAGCATTGATTAATCTATTTAATTATAACTATGCCATAAATACCGCCGAAGATTTATATCCAACCATATTTCAGTGGCTAGAAATCGTGGACACCAATGTGGTAGTCATTATTATTTTAATGTTTGTGGTGGCCATTATCAACATCATTACGGTTCTTTTAATTTTAATAATTGAACGTATTCCTATGATTGGATTACTAAAAGCTATGGGCGCACATTCTGGAAAAATCATGAGTATTTTTAATTGGCAAGGATTATTCATCCTCATAGGTGGCCTCGTTATGGGTAATGCTGTGGCCTTAGGTGCTGCTTATCTTCAAGTGCAATACAAAATTATAAAGCTTTCTGCAGACACGTATTATATGGATGCCGTCCCTTTCACCTTACCCTTAAGTTATTTGATACTGATTAATATTGCTGCACTGTTGGTCTGTTTTGTGTTTACCTATATCCCGGTAAGACTCATCAACAAAATAGAACCTAGCCAAAGTATTAATTTCCGTTAACCGATTCAACTTTTATTAGTTGGATTCGGAACATTAATATAGTCAAAAGGGCAATGTAAGCACCTATTGCCACAGCACGTTCCTCTATTAAGATGATAATCTCTTGTGAAAACAAGATTTCCATCCTCGTTTATGTAGTAATCTTTTATTTCTTCAGCTCGTTTCCGCATTTTCTACAATAGTTGGCAGCATCGTCATTTTCAATAAAATTGCACTTAGTACACAAGATGTTTTTTTTGTCATCCTTAGCCATTTCCACGCTTACTATACCCGTTGGCACTGCAATAATTGCATACCCCAACAGCATAAGTATAGAACTTAAAATTTGTCCCAGCGGGGTAACAGGCACCATATTTCCATAACCCACGGTGGTAATGGTAACAATTGCCCAATTTATACTAATAGGTATATTAGAAAAACCTGCTTCTTCAGGTTCTATGACATACATAACAGTGCCCATCACCAATACAGTCACTAATACTACTCCAAAAAACACCGTTATTTTTGCTCCACTTCGCTTCAGCGCTTTACCCATACCTTGGGCTTCACCCATAAAACTAGTAAGACTTAAAACCTTAAATATTCTCAATAATCGAATGGATCTCAATATTCTAAACAAACCATAAGCAGGTAAAAAGAAGGTAAGATAGGTTGGGATAGTGCTTAATAAATCAATAACACCATAAAAGCTAAACATATACTTCTTGGAACTATCGCTTACATAGAGTCGAGTAGCATATTCTATGGTAAATATGGCCGTAAAAAAGTACTCTGCATATTGAAAGAAGAGCAGATATTTTTCATGCAATGAACTTACACTATCTAAGATAAGTAAAATAACGCTAAATAAAATAGCCCAAAGTAGACCAATATCAAATCTTCGACCTTCTACTGTGTCAGCTCCAAAAATAATATGCTGCCACTTTTCTTTGGCATTCTTATAATCTAGATTTTTAACCGATGGATATTGCGCCATATTAAGTAGCAAAGATAGTAACAGTATTCACCCGGTTATCAAGAACTACTACTTTTAACAAGAAGACTATAATCATAGAATTCCGGATAATCACTTTATTTTATCACGCTTCAAAACAAATGTTTTTCGATGACAATCTTGATACCCCAATTTATCAATAGCCTCAATATGCTGCGTGGTTCCATATCCTTTGTGCTGCTCAAATCCAAATTCAGGATGAATTAAAGCAAGCTCTTTCATATAGACATCACGATGGGTTTTAGCCAAAATGCTGGCCGCGGCAATACTTTTATAAATCCCATCTCCCTTCACAACAGTGGTATGCGGAATAAAATTTAAGGGTTCAAAACGGTTACCATCTATAAGCAAATGCTCCGGATGCATTGATAACATCTCAATCGCTCTATGCATTGCTAAAATACTACAGTTCAATATATTGTATTTCTCTATCTCCCTTTCGGTACAGCTCGCTACCGCCCATGCCAACGCTTTGCTTTCTATCTGTTTACGGAGTTTATCTCTAGTGGCTTCGTTTAGTTTTTTGCTATCATCTAGCAATGGCAGACGTACGCCAACAGGCAAAATAACCGCTGCAGCATATACAGGACCTGCCAAGCAGCCTCGGCCAGCTTCATCGCAACCCGCTTCTATCAGTCCTTTGTGCATATAGCTTTTGAGCATCGAGCAAAAATAGTATAAGTTTGCAACCTGAAATGTTGGAGTACAGAGATACTATTTATAATAACTATTTTACGAATCAAGTAAATAAGCAAGCACGAGACTATGCCGGTATGCTAGCCGAGCAAGCATCACATAACGGAGCCGAATTATTAGCTCTCTTACCCCAAGACAAATCGGCTAAAATAGTGGATTTAGGTTGTGGGTTTGGCACTTTTGTAAAACCTGCAATGGATGCGGGATACACACATGTATCAGGTTATGACATCAGTGAAGAACAAGTAGCCGTTGCCCATATGTTAGGCATGACCAATGTGCACCATAGTAGCATAGACTCTTATTTTGCCAAGGGCGAAAAAGTAGATGTAATTGTAGGTTTAGACATTATTGAACATTTTACTAAAAACGAATTAATAGATTTCTTGTTAAACGTAAAAAAGGGTTTAAATCCGGGGGGAAAAGCCATTTTTAGAACTCCAAATATGGATGCTCCTCAAACCAGTGTTTATGCTTATGGAGATATTAGCCATGAGGTTTTTCTGAATAAAAGTTCTGCTCTTCAAATAACCAGTGCCGTAGGTTTTGAAAAGGTAGAAGTTTTTGGTGGACTTGTTAGAAATACCAATCCACTTAAAGAAGTCATCCGAAGCATAGGCTGGTGGAAATACAAAACATTAAAAAAAACGGTACTTTTTTGTACCGCCAGAACATGGCATAATGTGGTTTTTGAGCCTAATCTGATTATCGTAGCGGAGCTTTAGAATACGCCAATCCCGCTTTTTCAAGCTATTTTTAAACTATAGATTAAGTATTCCACTCAATCTCTAAGTTAAATCGACTCTCAAAATCAGCTAACAATGGGAATTCCTTTGCCATATCATCAAATTGCTGTTTTGGTGTGAAAAGTTTATATTCATTGACCTCTACGGCATTTACTGTACACGTAAGATTATCCAATAAATACCCTTTTTCAGCAAAAAGAGCCTTAACCTTCCGTGATTCTTCTTTGATTTCTTCTGCTACCATCTTAGAACCTACGGTAAAGAGAATATTGTTTTGTAAGACTTCTATTAGCGGGTCTGCAAAGAATGACGCTAAACTAGCCCGCTTACCTGAAATGAGCTTTTGAGCATATTCTTTTAAAATATCTTTACTCGATTCTAGGGTTATATCTGCTAGGGTGAGAGAAGTATCAACCTTTTTTTTTTCTATTTTCTCTACAACCTTCTCGCGAGATCTTTGCATTACGGCTCTCAACCCGCCTATTTTAACACTGGCTACAGGCTCGTCTTCTTCCGATTTTCCACTTTCATCAACCTTAACTTGCGGAGCATCTACCGTTGCAAAAAGATGTTCGTAAAACCCAGTATTGACTAAGACTTCTAACCTAGGCTTTTTTTTTTAGTTACGTCTATGGCGTGTTGTAATGATGCCAATTTTATCAAGCATAACTCTACATGCAGTCGGGTATTCCTGCTCGTTTTATAATTCATATCGGTCTCACCCAATATGTTTATCGCATTGATAATAAATGACGGCGTAACGGCTAAAGCTTGCTTGTGATATCTACCTGCTATTTCTTTTGATTTTTCCAGTAGTTGCTGGCTATTGGCATTTTGAGCAACCAATAAATCCCTAAAATGATTAGCTAATCCATTGATAAACAATTGACCATCAAAACCATTGCGCTGTATTTCGTCATAGTTAACCAACACAGAACTTATATCGCCTTCAAGGAAGCCATCTACCATCTTAAAATAGTAGTCGTAATCTAAAATATTTAAATTCTCAATAACATCAGCATACGTTATCTTTCCATCTTTGCCAAAACTAGCCATTTGATCAAAAATAGATAGGGCATCACGCATAGCGCCATCTGCCTTTTGTGCTATTAGATGTAATGCATCCTCTTCTGCCTCTATATGCTCATCTTTTGCAATTCCTTGCAGGTGACTTACTATTTCAGGTATTTGAATTCTATCAAAGTTAAAAACCTGACAACGAGACAAGATGGTTGGAAGTATTTTATGCTTTTCTGTAGTTGCTAAAATAAAAATAGCATACTTAGGAGGTTCTTCTAATGTTTTCAGGAAAGCATTAAATGCTTGCTGTGACAACATATGAACCTCATCAATAATGTATACCTTATAAACGCCCGTTTGCGGCGGTATACGAACTTGCTCATTGAGCGCTCGTATATCATCAACAGAATTATGAGATGCAGCGTCTAATTCAAAAATGTTAAAGGAAAAATCATACCCATCTGGAACCGTCCCCTTATTTATCTCCTTTGCCAAGATACGGGCACAAGTAGTTTTACCGACTCCTCTAGGACCACAAAAGAGAAAGGCTTGAGCCAAACGATCATTGGTAATTTCATTAATAAGTGTTTCGGTAATATGCTGTTGCCCAACAACCGTATCAAAGGTTTCAGGTCTATATTTTCGTGCACTTACTACGTAACTTCCCATGAGAGTGCAAAGTATATTTAGTATAAGGTGATAAACAAGAAGTGTTGAAAATTTAGTCAATAAATAAACTTCATTCTTGCTTTTAGCTTAATATGGATACTTGCAAATTTCCTTCAAAGCCTCTACTGAATGATTTATCAAGTCAAGCAAAGTCCTTCCTATATCTGTATTTCACAATTAAATAAAGCTTAAAATAAGCAAGTAAAAAAGCGACTGAAATTTTAACCTATACATAGTTGTGTATTTATATTTTAAAATATTACTTTTGCAGCCCTAAAAATTATTTTTAAACACAATAACAATGGAAAAAACACATTACGAGTCTGTGGTTGTTTTAACACCCGTGCTTAGCGAAAAGATGTTGCAAGATGCAGTATCCTCTTTCGAAAAGCTGATCACAGAAAACGGTGGAGAGCTCATCCACAAAGAAAATTGGGGCCTAACTAAAATGGCTTATCCAATTCAGAAAAAAACAACAGGTTTCTATCAAATTTTCGAATTTGCAGCTGAAGCAGATGCACAAATCGTTGACAAGCTTGAATTAGCTTACAGACGTGACGAGCAAGTTTTAAGATACTTATGTATCAAACTTGACAAGCACGCTATCAAGTACAATGAGAGAAGAAGAAACGGAGAATTCAAAAAAGCTAAAATTGTAGATACTACAAATGCTGCACCAGTAGTAGAAGCTAAAGTAACACCAGTAACTAGTGAAGAGGAGGAATAAATCATGGCTAAGAGACAAAAATACACTAGAGTTCCTATAATACGTCCTAAGAAGTATTGCAGATTCAAGAAAAGTGGAATCAAGTATATAGACTACAAGAATCCAGATTTCTTGATGGCATTTATTAATGAGCAAGGCAAGTTATTACCAAGACGTATTACGGGCACTTCGCTTAAATTTCAACGAAAAGTGGCTGTAGCTGTTAAGAGATGTAGACATATTGCTTTACTTCCTTACGTAGCAGACCAAATGAAATAAGTTTAACCAAATTAAATTTTAACGCAATGAAAGTTATATTAAAAGATTTCGTAAAAGGATTTGGTGAGAAAAATGATATCGTTGAAGTGAAAAACGGCTTCGGTAGAAATTACCTTATTCCTCAAGGATTAGCAACTATTGCTACTCCATCTGCCATCAAAATGGCAGAAGAAAACGTGAGACAAGCAGCTCACAAGCAAACAAAAATCAAAGAAGATGCTCAAGCACTTGCAGAAAAGTTAACAGGAATGAAAGTTACTGTTCCAACTAAAGCAGGTTCTAATGGCAAAATATTTGGTTCAGTTACAGCTATGCAATTAGCTCAAAGTCTTGTAGACAGAGGGTTTGATATTGATAAAAGAAAAATAACTACTCCTGAGATTAAAAACATAGGAGAATACAAAGCATCTATTCAACTACACAAAGAAATTTCTGTAGAAATAGATGTAGACGTAGTTCAAGAGTAATAATTACTATTCTTTCGAATAAATGTAAAAATCCCGACTTTAGAGTCGGGATTTTTTTTGCCAAAAAAATGAGCAGATATCTACTCGTGCCTTAAAGCTTCTATTGGGTTAATACGTGACGCCTTGTATGCTGGCCATATTCCCGCACCTAAACCTACTACCGTGCATACAACCAAGGCCAAACCAATCCAATTCCAAGGTATAATAAAGCTACCTCCTATCATACTACTAATGAGGTTACCCATCGTAATTCCTAATATAACACCACCTAGGCCACCTATTTGGCATATTACAATGGCTTCAATTACAAATTGGTTTAAAACCGTTTTACTTCTTGCACCTATCGCTTTACGAGTACCAATTTCTTTGGTTCGCTCCGTTACCGAGACCAACATGATATTCATTAAGGCTATTGCCGCTCCCATTAGCGTGATAGCCGCTATATACACAGCACCCAATAAAATAACGTTTAAGTTCTCCATCAAAGAAGCAGCAATACTATCCGACTTTACGATACTGAAATTTATTTCCTCTTTTACCTTTAGCCTCCGTATTTGTCTAAATAGGTTCTCCGAATAACCCGACATAGCGTCTAAATTAGCTATACTCGGAACACTAACCCCTATATTATAACTCAAATTGTCTTTCGGAAATTTATCCCTAGCCAACGTTACAGGCATTAGGATAATTCTATCTCCTCCAAAATCAAACGCCCCCCCTTTACTGGCAAAAAGACCAACTACTCGAAGCTTAACACCACCTACCTTAATGTCCTTATTAATACAATTTTCTGCACCAAATAGCGATTCTTTAATCTCTTGACCAATCATCACTACATTAACATTTCGCTCAACATCTGCCATTGTTAAATTTCTACCTTCGGCTAAGTCGTAACCCGCTACGGCAAGATAAGATTCATCGGCACCAATTATATTAGAATTAGGATTCGTCTTTTTATTTCCATTTTTGGCTATCGCTGTCCAAGAATTGGAAGAATTTACCGAAACCTCGGCATCCTCTGCAAATCTATTTTTAAATTCTTCGGCTTCCTTATAGGTTATATTCTCGAAGAATGTTCGTTTGTTTTTTCTGCTCAACGAAAAACCCGAGGATCTATTCTGGATGTTAAATGAGTTTGACCCCATAAAACTAAAGTTTTTTACCAAGCTACTCTCTATTCCATCTATCGCTGTAAGAATACCAACCAATGCCATAATACCAAAAGAGATAATGAGACACGTAATTATCGTTCTCGTAATATTACCCTTGATACTGGTAAATGCTTCTTTAAAATTTTGGTAGATGGTCATTTTATACCTTCAAAGTAAGTACTAAAGTAGATACGCGGTGGAAGCATCTATTAAATGAAGTAATTTTTCGATTTTATAAATAAATAAAGAACCATTAGCTTTAATTTCGTTCTATAGATATGATACTATCCATCGAAATAGCGCAAGCCAAATGAAACAGGACCTGTACTAGGCAAAAAATAGTACACAAACTAATTGCAGAACGTGTTCATTCGATACAAAAAGAAATTGAATTATTAAAAAAAGAAATTGAAATTGATTTATAAAATATTCTTCATAATACTGTTTTTATATAGTTGTAAGACAAGAATAACGCCTGTAGCTCAGCCTACTAGTAACATTCAATTAAACATAAACGATAAGACAGATAAACAAATTGAAGACTTAATAAGCCCTTATACACTTGGAATGGCTGCAGCCATGAATGTGATTATAGGACACAGCCCGGCATTCGTAGAAAAGAAAAAACCAAGTAGCGCATTAGGTAATTTTATGGCAGATGCCGTCATGGAAAGCGCAATAAAGGTATATCCTCTTTCCACTATTTGTATACTAAACTATGGGGGAATTCGCAGCACCTTGGATTCAGGTGAGATAACTGTGGGTGATATATTCCAAATAATGCCATTTGAAAATGAAATTGCAATCTTAAAATTAAACACCACTTACATAGATTCCCTTCAAAATTTTATTAGGATAAAAGGTGGTGAGCCTATATCCGATAATATAAATTCACTAAAACAAATTGCGTTAAGCGGTCAAGACTATTTTTATTTAGTCACTACAGATTACATGGCAAACGGAGGCGATAATTATAGTTTTCTTACCCGAGCTTCTGAAAGAATAAATACCAACATTAAAATAAGAGATGCTTTAATAGAATATGTAAAAATACATCAGCATATCACTTTCGATACCAAAATCAGGGAACTATGAATCGCAAAGAATTCATATATAAAGCAGCAGTAATTACTGCAGGTGTAACAATGGCTCCGAAAGAGATGTTTGGGAGTAATCATGAGCGGTTAGTTATTTTACACACAAACGACTGGCACAGCCACATAGAACCGTTTCCAGATACCGACAAAAAATATCCCGGATTAGGAGGCGCAGCAAAAAGGGCCGCTATGATTAATAAAATTCGGGCTAAACATAAAAACGTACTTCTACTAGACAGTGGTGATATTTTTCAAGGCACACCTTACTTTAACTATTACGGCGGCGAGTTAGAGTTCAAATTAATGAGTGAGATGGGCTACGATTATGCAACATTAGGCAATCACGATTTTGACGCAGGTATAGAAGGATTAGTTAAACAATTACCACATGCAAGTTTTAACTTCTTATGTGCTAATTACGATTTCAGCAACACCCTATTAGACGGTAAGGTAAATCCATATGCCATTTGTCATAAGGGGGAATTTAAAATTGGGGTATTTGGGATAGGAATTGAATTAGATGGCTTAGTACCAAAAAAACTATTTGGAGAAATTAAATACCAAGATCCTGTTGAATGTGCTAATAAAACTGCAGCATTATTGAAAAAAAAAGGATGCAACTTGATAATTTGCTTATCACATTTAGGCTATCAGTATGAAGATAACAAGGTGAGCGATACTATTTTAGCTAAAATGTCTAAAAATATAGACTTGATTTTAGGCGGACATACCCATACATTTTTGAGTTATCCACAAGGCATTTTTAATCAATATGGAAAAGAAATATTTATTAATCAAACCGGATGGGCAGGTGTAAACTTGGGACGTATTGATTATGAGGTTAATAACTCAAAAAGCGCACAAATACTAGGGTTTAACTACTCAAATATTTTATAAAATCAATACTATTTTTATTTTTTTAGAAACTTTTTTTACCGCAACTTGCACGTCTATTACGGTGGAAAACCACTTCGAGATTATATTTTATTAACCTAACTTTTTAACAACCAAAAACTTACATGAGCGAACAACACGAAACGGTGTGGAAAAATTGTCTTCAAACTATAAAAGATAATGTTAACCCACAAAGTTTTAAAACGTGGTTTACCCCTATCAAACCTCTAAAAATTGAAGATAAGGTTCTAACGATACAAGTTCCGAGTCAATTTTTTTATGAATGGTTAGAGGAACACTATGTTGCTCTACTCAAAAAAACCTTGGAAAAGGAATTAGGAGCTGGTTCAAAACTAGAATACAATGTAATTGTAGAAAATAGCAGCGGTAGTGCAAGACCATATACGGTAAATATGCCCACTCGTAATGTTACTCACAATAACAAGAATGAAATGGGAATGCCCATTAACCTATCCAATAATATTCATAATCCATTTATTATACCTGGTCTTAAAAAGTTAAATGTAGATTCTCAGCTTAACTCTAATTATACTTTTGACAATTTCGTGGAAGGTGAATGCAATAGACTAGCGCGATCAGCTGGATATGCAGTGGCCAATAAGCCCGGAGGAACAGCTTTTAATCCATTGATGATATTCGGTGGAGTAGGTTTAGGGAAAACACATTTAGTGCATGCCATTGGAAATCGTATAAAAGAAATATCTAGCAATAAATCAGTCCTATATGTCTCTTCAGAAAGATTTATAAATCAATATGTAGATAGTGCTAAAAATGGAAACTACAATGATTTCTTGCATTTCTATCAGATGATAGATGTTCTAATAGTAGACGATGTTCAGTTCTTTGCTAAAAAAGAAAAAACACAAGAAATATTTTTTCAAATATTCAACTACCTGCACCAAAACGGAAAGCAATTAATCTTAACTTCTGACCGTGCTCCAAAAGATCTAAAAGATGTGGACGAAAGACTATTATCTAGATTCAAATGGGGACTTTCTGCAGACTTGCAAAATCCAGACTTTGAAACACGCATCTCTATCTTAGAACAAAAAATGTATCAAGATGGCATTAAGTTTCTGCCAGAGGTAATAGAATACGTTGCAAATAAAGTAGATAGCAATATTCGCGAATTAGAAGGCGCATTAATCTCACTGATTGCACAAGCTTCTCTTAATCGAAAAGAAATCGACTTAGAGATGACTAAAAAAATGATGAAAAACTTTGTTAAGAATTCATCTCGCGAAATATCAATCGAGTTTATTCAAAAACTTGTTTCTGACTACTTTGGTGTCAGCGTAGATCTTATGAAATCTAAAACACGTAAGAGAGAAATCGTACAAGCAAGACAAATATCGATGTTCTTTGCTAAGCAACTTACACAAGCTAGTCTTAAAAACATAGGAATGTATTTTGGAGGCAGAGATCACTCTACTGTAATACATGCATGCCAAACTGTAAACGATCTTATAGATACAGATAAAAAGTTTAAATCTGACGTAGATGAGCTAACCAAAAGAATAAAGATAAATACGTATTAACCAACTATTCTAAAATAGTTTTAAAGCCTTAATTAAACATAATTAAGGCTTTATTTTTTTGGTAATTTTCAAGTAACACTTGCAAAGGGATTATTCACTACCTTTGCACCCATTTTAGATACAGCAATTTATGCAAAAAATTAGAAACGTAGCCATAATAGCTCACGTTGACCACGGTAAAACTACCCTAGTAGACAAAATTCTTCAAGCATGTGAGTTTTTTAAAGATCACGAGAAACCTGGAGAATTAGTAATGGATAATAATGACATTGAAAAAGAACGTGGTATTACTATTCTCTCTAAAAATGTTTCAGTTCAATACAAAGGCACTAAGATAAATATTATCGACACCCCAGGTCACAGTGATTTTGGTGGTGAAGTAGAACGTGTAATGAATATGGCCGACGGAGTACTACTTTTAGTAGATGCCTTTGAAGGCCCAATGCCACAAACACGTTTTGTATTGCAAAAGGCACTAGAAGCTGGGTTAAAACCTGTTGTAGTGGTAAATAAAGTAGATAAAGAAAATTGCACCCCAGAGGAGGTGCATGAAAAAGTATTTGACCTCATGTTTGCCTTAGATGCAAACGAAGATCAACTCGACTTTGCTACCGTTTATGGATCAGCAAAAAATGGCTGGATGAGCAACGATTGGAGAGAACCTACCGACAATATGTTTGCAGCATTAGATGCTATATTAGCGCACGTTCCTGCACCCATACAAGAAGAAGGTAACGTACAAATGATGATTACTTCTTTAGATTTTAGTAAGTATACAGGCCGTATAGCCATTGGCAAACTAAAAAGAGGAGAATTAGTTGTTAATCAAAACGTTTCTCTAGTGAAAAGAGACGGGAGCGTTTCTAAAACCAAAGTAAAAGAACTTTTCTTATATGATGGTCTTGCAAAAGTTAAAGTAGAAAAAGTTGCTGCTGGCGATATTTGTGCTGTTACAGGTCTTGAAGGTTTTGAAATAGGCGACACTATCTCTGACCCAGAAAATCCTGAAGCACTTCCTTCCATCAGCATAGATGAGCCTACCATAAGCATGTTGTTTACTATTAACGATTCTCCTTTCTTTGGTAAAGAAGGAAAATATGTTACGAGTAGACATATTAAAGATAGACTAGAACAAGAGCTAGAAAGGAATCTTGCTATGAAACTGCAAGAAACATCTACGGCAGATTCATTCTTAGTATACGGCAGAGGGGTATTGCATTTAGCTGTACTTATTGAAACTATGCGTAGAGAAGGCTATGAATTACAAATTGGTCAACCACGTGTTATTATCAAAGAAATTGATGGAGTAAAATGCGAACCTATTGAAGAACTTACCATCGATGTTCCAGAACATCATAGTGGTAAAGTCATAGAATTCGTTTCCTTGAGAAAAGGAAACATGCTTACGATGGAACCAAAAGGTGATATAATGCATCTTGAGTTTGAAATACCATCACGTGGAATCATTGGATTAAGAAACACACTACTTACTTCTACACAAGGAGAAGCAATTATATCACACCGTTTCAAAGAGTTTCAAGCACATAAAGGAGATATACCTCAACGTATAAATGGATCTTTGATCAGTATGGAAAATGGCGGTGCTATCCCTTATTCGCTTAACAACTTACAAGATAGAGGTAAGTTCTTTGTATCTCCTAATCAGGCGATTTATGAAGGTCAAGTGGTAGGTGAACATTCACGTCCTGGAGATGTAGTAGTTAATCTAACTAAAGCCAAAAAACAAAGTAACGTTCGTAGTAGTGGCGCAGATGAGAAAATTAAACTTATTCCACCACAACTTTTTACGCTAGAAGAAGCACTAGAGTATATTCAAGCAGATGAGTATGTAGAAGTTACTCCTGAAAATATTCGTTTGCGTAAGATCTACTTACTAGAACACGAACGTAAAAGAGCCAAAAACGGAGCGCTCTCTATGTAAATAAATTGTAAAACTAAGTCTAAGATTAAGATTAGAATAAGACTTTGGTTTTAACTTAATCTTAGACTTACATTTGTTTCGTGAGTAAAATACTTTTTTATCTTATTCTAAAACCTCTATCCTACTGGCCTTATTGGCTATTGTACGGATTTTCTGATTTCCTATCATTCGTATTTTACAACCTAATCCCTTACCGTAAAAAAGTAGTACTTTTTAATCTCAGGAATTCATTTCCCAATAAAACAGAGCGAGAGATCAAAACGATATGTAGGGCATTTTATAGCCACTTTAGTGACTTAATTGTAGAAAGCATAAAACTATTTAGTATTACCCAAAAGCAAATAGATAAAAGATTTGTGGTAAACTTACCACACGCTCTTCCCACCTATTTTGAAAAAGGTCAAGACGTACTAATTGCAGGAGGACACTATAACAATTGGGAAATGCTGGCATCCGGATTACATCAACAAGTTCCTTATGACTTAGTAGCTCTCTATAGTAAATTAAATAATCCTTTTTTCGACCGTAAAATAAGAGAGTCTCGTAGTGCATTTGGCTTACGTATGGTAACAACCAAAGACTCCTTTACGTATTTTACAGAAGAACATACTACTCCAAGAATGACTGTTTTTGGTGCTGATCAAAGTCCTACCTATAGTAAATCCGTATTTTGGACTACTTTTCTAAATCAGGACACTGCCGTAGCCTTGGGAACTGAACGGTTTGCCAAAAAATATAATTTACCTGTTTTATACGGTTCTATCCATAAAGTTAAACGAGGTCATTACACTCTAGATATAGATGTGCTTTTTGACGACCCTAATCAAACTGCAGAAGGAGAAATAACCAAAGCACACACCCGAAAACTAGAAGAGCAAATACTTGCACACCCTGAATATTGGCTATGGACACACAAAAGATGGAAACGCGTAAGAAAAGAAAATGAGTAATCTTTTTAAACCCATTATTAAAGGAACAGACGTATTTATCGCTCCTACTGCGACCGTTATAGGTGATGTAAAACTAGGAGACCAAGTGAGCATATGGTATGGCGCAGTAATAAGAGGAGATAGCGATAGTATTACGATTGGGGCCCGCAGCAATATACAAGATAATGCAGTCATCCATTGTGACCCAAATGAGCCAACTCATATTGGTGAAGAATGCATTATTGGTCATGGTGCCATAGTTCATGGAGCTATTCTAGCTAATAATGTTTTGGTAGGCATGAATGCCATCATTCTTAATACTGCTCACATAGGTGAGTTTTCTATCATAGGGGCAAATGCATTGGTAACCGGGGGTACAATTATCCCTCCATACTCACTTGTTTTAGGATCGCCAGCAAAAGTGGTAAAAACAGTTTCTAATGAACAGGTAAAGAATATAAAAATAAATGCAGAAGTGTACGTGGCAAAAGCCAAAGAATTTTCTGAATACTATAAAATGTAAAAACAAAAAAAGTCGCTTGTCTTGCAACAAACGACTTTGATTACAAAATTCAAAGCAATAACAATTAATTACTGCTCAAAAGTCTTTGTGGTTAGTGTTCCTTCAGCATCCCACATTTTCCATGTACCTACTTTCTTACCCTCACTATAGTACATTTCAAATCTAACCTTTCCTGCATCGTCCCATATAACCCATTTACCTTCTTTTTTATCATTATGAAACGCGGCGACACTGGTTAATTCACCATTTGACGTGTACTGAAACCAGCTACCTGATCTCTTACCATTGATGAAGGTTCCTTCTTCTTTTATAGCACCATTAGCATGATAATATACCGCAGACCCTGACAGCAAGCCATTATTTACAGAAATTGTAGCCAGTTTAATGCCAGACTCAAATTGCTCATATTCACCTGAGAATAGACTTCCATCTTCATTAAAATACATACCATCTTTAACCACAATATTCGTAGTAAGAGCAAAGGATACTAGTGTAAAAACTGCTGCAATTAGGGTGGTAAGGCTTCTCATATTTTTAGGTGTGTTAACAATTAGATAACAAACTTAACATTAATTTAACATTGCGCAAAATTTTTATTACAACTTCTTATTGCGATATATCAATTAACAATGTAGAACCTTTAGACAGGCTTGTTGTTATTACTATCTTTGCACAGATCAAACGATTAATATAAAATAATAAAAAATGTCAGTATTAGTAGGAAAAAAAGCTCCCCATTTCAGTGCAGGAGCCGTAATCAATGGAGACGAAATAATAGAGAATTTCTCCTTAATCGAATATGCAAAAGACAGCTATGCTATCTTTTTCTTTTACCCAAAAGACTTCACTTTTGTGTGTCCAACAGAGTTACATGCTTTTCAAGAAAAGCTTGCTGATTTCGAAGCAAAAGGCTGTAAGATAGTAGCCTGTTCAACAGATACTGAAGAAAGTCACTGGGGATGGTTACAAATGGCAAAGGATCACGGTGGGATACAAGGCGTCACCTATCCTATAGTTGCTGATACGACCAAAACTATCACCACTAACTATGGTATTTTATTTGGAGATTATGATTACAATGAAAATAACGAACTTTTCGCAACTGGCCCGATGATCGCCTATAGAGGATTATTCTTAATTGATAAAAACGGAGTAGTTAGACACCAAGTAGTAAATGACCTACCATTGGGAAGAAGTATTGATGAAGCTATGCGTATGCTAGACTCTCTTATTCACTTGGATACACATGGTGAAGTTTGCCCTGCAAACTGGTCTGCAGGTAAAGATGCCATGAAAGAGAGTTTTGCGGGTGTAGCAGATTACTTGTCTCAGAATTAATATCCAAATAACAGTATACTTAGAGGTCGCTCCCATTCAATTGGTGGGCGACTTTTTTATTTCTCTAAGCAACGTTTTAGCTTTGAGTGCGTCTCATAAAGTATGAAATCAGTCTTAACCATACTTTTAACCTTCTTAGTTTTACTCGCACAAGCCGTAACAACGCTCTCTGGATCAATTGAAATAAATAAGATTAACCTTACTCAGCTAACCGTAAGATATACCTTTATTCTAGATCAGCAAGATTCTGTATTTTCAGCGGATAGCTTTAGTTCTACTATTAGATGTGTTGGAAGTTCCTCGAACATTAATCTAACCAATCCCGTAGAGTTAAGCAAGACCAAACAGTTTTTAAGTTGCTCCAATACCAGCTATAAATGGAATATAGTATATGGTAATACCTTAGATTTAGGAGATACGAAATTCAGTGCTATAGGAGCCTGCTGCAACCTAAAAATTGATGCAAGCTGCGGCAAAAGAAGCAACACTATATCCAGTCTATCCACATCCCTAACAGATTTCTATATCTACACCCAATTCGAAAATTGCAATATCATATCGAACCAAACACCCGCTTATTACTCATCACTGCATAGTAACAATTGCTTGAACCAACCCTATTTCTTTAATCTAGGAACGTTAGATACAGCAAATTTCGACTCAATATCATACAGACTAGTAGCCCCATTAAGTAATACCGGCTCTGCTCTATCTTTCAAAAGTGGGTACTATCCAGACCAGCCACTAATACCTTACTATCCGGGTAGCACAAAATATCCGTATAGTCAGTCAAATGCCACGCCGCCAATTGGTTTCTATTTTGACTCAGTGACAGGTGATTGTATCTATACACCTGTAAATACTGGCGATGCCGGACCTGTAGCCATAGAAATAACGGAATGGCGAAAAGATAAAGGAGGTTCTTATCAAAAAATAAGCACAAGTCATATTGAAAAATTTATTAGCACCTCTCAGTGCCCTGAGAATAATCCGCCAACTATTATTGGGAAACGAGACACCATAGCTATTGTAGGTCAAACCTTATGTTTTAATATAGCCTCAGACGATGAAGTATTTATACCACCACCTCCTGCTCCTACACCTGCTCCAGATGAAGTACAGTTAAGTTGGAATAGAGGTATACCAGGGGCCTCTTTCAATATTATTAATCCAACTGACAGACTACAAACAGGTAGGTTTTGCTGGACTCCTACTGCTGGCGATGTGCGAACTCTTCCATACACTTTCACCGTAACTGCTAGAGATAATGCATGTCCACTTAATGCTGTTACAGTAGATACCTTTAAAATTAAAGTAAATGAGACTGCAGGAATCTCTCGTACTAATCACCAATCAATTACTCTTTACCCAAACCCGGCTACCTCTATTGTTCATCTACCTTTCTATTTAGATAAAGCAATACTTACAAATTCAATAGGTCAAATAGTTAAAGAAAAACAAAATACAGCCGTACTTGAGATTGAAGATTTGCCGAGCGGTATCTACTTCTTAAGTGGAGAAAAGAACCAAGTTATATATAATGCTAGACTTATAAAAAACTAGGTTTGATCATAACTAAAAAAAGTTCTATCCTTTTATACCGCTTTCTTAGCTTATGCTATTTCTCACCTTCAAGGTATATTCTCTTAGTGCCGTTTTTAAGTCAACGCCATTTTCAGCCATATGTTCTAAAATGAAAATAGCCGCTAGAACATGTGTTAGCTGCTCGCCTTCATCTTTACCTTCTATTTTGATTTCAGGAACTTGTTCCTCATACAAGTCCATTTCGGCTTTTTGTAATTCTTCTAAGCTATAAGCTTCTGTAATTTTTTTAATGACAGGAATCTGCATTTTACTATTGATCTAACTTATAAGGATTCTAATAATTCAACCACTTTTGGCTCTAGACTTGTAGCCGCTCCGTTTACAAGCTTACCATTTTTAAATACCGCAAAATAAGGCAAGTTGTCTACCCCTGCTGCCTTACGTGCTTCTATATTTTCTTCCGCATTCACATCTAAAAAGGTGACCCCAAAAAATCGCTCATCTTCTGACAAACGTCTGTACTTAGGAGCAAAAAGCTTGCAACTTCCGCACCAATTGGCAAAATACTTAACCACTACTTTTTCATTACTGGCAAGTAATTCGTTAAAATCTTTATCTGTAGATACTTGTATTGACATGCCGCAAAGTTAACTGGGCCTATCAAGTAGCCGAAACAAAAAATACTATTAGATTATAAAGGTAAATTATAGTGCGTGACTTGGCACTCTCTTGCGAAGTACGATTACGAATTCGTCTCCGTGAACTGGAATTTCAACTTCTTGAGGCTCGTATCCTACATACTCCACAGTAACTTTAGTTTCATACTCCGCAGATATTTCGCTTTCTCCATCAAAATTAGTAAATGAAGATAACTCTACCGAAGGCAAAATAACCTTAGCTCCTGTTACTGGCTCGTTATTCTCATCTAATACCTTAATTTTCATAGGATTATTCGCTAATGTCATCAACGATGAGATAAGTAATACAGCGGTTAGCTTCAATTTCACAGTGCAATGGTATTTAGCTCATGTTATCGCAATGTTACCGTTATGCTACTATTAAAAGAAGTGTATAAGTCCTACATTTGCTAGCGATGAAATACAGCATAATCCTTCTTGTATTATTAGCTTCTTGCAGTGATAAAAACAAAAATGCGCCTAACCAATGGGTTGATGATAAGCTAATTACTATCTACGAGTTGCAAGACAGACGGGATACCGAAGGACTTATCCCATTTCTTAAAGCTAAAAAAGAAAGTCATCGCGTTGCTGCTGCCTTGGCATTTGCAAGCGCACAGGATACTTTAGCCATTCCTTATTTGAATCAAATGCTACAAATAGATCAAGATCCAATGCCAAGAAGAGCCGCAGCCTTCGCCCTAGGGCAAATCGGACACCCAAAAGCATTGCAAATATTGAGAAGTGCTTTTGATGGAGAGCTGTTAAATGAAAACAGACGATATATTTTAGAAGCTATTGGAAAATGTGGAGATTCCAGTACCCTAAAACTCTTCGAGGAAGTAGAATATATCGACTCTGCACTTCAAATGGGTTGGGCGTACGGAGTGTTCAGACTAGGGTTAAAAGGATTTCATTCCGAGTCATTGAATACTAGGATGATGAATTTCTTAAATAATGACAACAAGGACTTGGCAATATTGGCGAGTCATTACGTATATAGGGATTTGAGAAGTCTTGGTGATTTGGAATTGGTGGATTCGTTGATTGGGGTTACAAGGTATGACGAAATTAAGGAACGATTAGCGCTTTTAACCAACCAAAAAGTGGAAGGTGCAATCTTAAAATGGGAACAATTCGACTCTTTGAACAACTATCAAAGGGTGAATTTAATAAATAATAAGAAATCTTGGTCCTATCTAGAGTATCAGCAACTCGTCAAATTATTCTACGACAATACAAAACATATTGCCGTAAGAAGTGCATCATTTTCATATATCGTTTCACATTCCCATGGTGATAGTGAAAATACTTACATTGAATTTGCTTTAAAATCAGGAGATATGGCCTTACAAAGCTTGGCGTCAATTAGACTTCAAGAAAGCAATTTAAATACTGACAAGGTCACCATGCTACCACTATTAAACCAAGTCAAATCAAAACTTCAGCTCCCACAACAAGCTGAAACATATATAGACATTTGCAAGGCAATAGAAGTATTAGGAGGTGAAAAATTCACAGGTTACAAACCTAAATACAATAACCCTATCGATTGGAATTTCATAAAAACCATACCTGCCAAGCAAGAGGTTATTATTAAAACGACAAAAGGCGCTATCACGATTCAACTTTTTGTAAATGATGCCCCCGGAACGGTGAGTAATTTTTTAAAATTAGTAGACTCCGGATTTTATGATACTAAATATTTTCACAGGGTTGTTCCTCAATTTGTGATACAAGGAGGCTGCCCAAGAGGTGACGGATGGGGAAGCTTAAACTGGACGCAACGAAGTGAGTTCAGCAACTATCAAACGTACTCAGAAGGAACCGTAGGTATGGCCTCCGCAGGTTTAGATACCGAAGGCGTACAATTTTTTATTACCCACTGCCCAACACCACATTTAGACGGAAGATACAGCATTTTTGCTAGGGTAATGAGCGGCATGGAAGTCTTGAATAAAATAACCGTTGGTGACAAAATCGTCAGTATTAAAAGAAAATAACGGTCCATTCTAATTTGAATCGCAAAGTTTAACGAAGTGAAAATAAATAGGAACCCATTTGATGAAAATTGAAATACGCCTAAATTGTCATTTTGGGACAAACAACCATACATTACGTTTGTTCCTTTTGTAATGCTATTCAAACTAGCTTGGCGTAATATTTTTAGAAATAAGCGTCGTAGTATAATTACCGTTTCGTCCATCATTTTTGCGGTCATTTTTGCTGTATTCATGCGAAGCTTGCAATACGGAGCCTATGGCAATATGCTTAAAAATATAGTAAGTAGTTATCTTGGGTACATTCAAGTTCACAAGCAAGGGTTTTGGACAGAAAAAACCTTAGATAATAGCTTTTCTCCCGAAGATATTACGTACTTACTAGACCATGAGAACGTCAGCTATTTAAGTTACCGAATAGAAGGATTTGCCCTTGCGTCTAAAGACGACAATTCCAAACCAGTAGCTCTACTAGGTCTAGATGTACAGCAAGAGAAAAATCGTTTGGGACTGGATAAAAAAGTAGTTCAAGGCGAATACTTTACAAACCGCAAGACCGGAATACTAGTAGGCATAGGCTTACGTGATATTATGAGCTTACGATTGGGCGATTCTATTATTTTTTTGAGCCAAGGCTACCAAGGATCTATGGCTTCAGGCTCCTATCCTATTATTGGGTTTATAGATTTAAAAACACCAGAGTTAAACAAGAGAACGGTCATTATGGATCTAGCTCAAGCTCAGGAACTTTTTGCAATGCCGAACATGGTAACCACCGCAGTACTAGGCTTAAAAAATGATAATTGGGAAGAGACCCAACAAGAGGTAATTGCCAGAGTAGATACAAATCAACTAGAAGTACTAAATTGGAACGAAATGCTTCCCGAACTACAACAATTAATTGCAGTGGATAAGGCCGGAGGATTATTTGTGCTATTTATCTTATACAGCATTATTACCTTTAGTTTGTTTGGCACGGTGCTCATGCTTACCGAAGAAAGAAGTTTTGAGTACGGAGTTCTAATAGCCGTCGGAATGGCCAAAAACAAGGTGATTATTGTTGCCATCTTAGAAACCATTCTAATGGCTATTACCGGAATTATTGCTGGATTAGCCTTCGCATTTCCAGTTGTTTTATACTTTAATATTTACCCTATAAACCTGAGTGGACAAATGCAAGAAGTGGTAGAGAAATATGGTTTCGAAGCACTAATCCCAACATCATTAGACCCCAGTATTGCATTATCGCATGCAGGCATCATCTTCTTTATTGTGTTGGTAGTGAATATGTACACCATAGTAAAGATTAAAAGATTAGAACCTATTAAAGCAATGCGACGATGATTGTAAAAATAGCGTTTAAAAATATATGGAGGAATAAGCTTCGGAGTTGGGTGGTAATTACCGCTATAGCTCTGGGTATATTCGGAGGACTAGCTGTAATAAGCACAGCTACTGGCCTCAGTAAAATGCGGCAAAACAATGCCATAAGAACGTATGTAAGTCACCTTCAACTACATGATTCTGCCTACTTAAAATATGGAAGACTAGACGATACCATAAATCAGCAAGCAGACATCATTACGTATTTAGAAAAAAGTAAAAAAGTAAAAGGCATTAGTCCTAGACTCAAAGTAGAAAGTTTCATACAAAGCGCCGGAGGAACGAGCGGCGTTATATTAAACGGAATAGACCCTGAGAAAGAACGGCAAGTGACAGATCTTGCCGAACAGTGTATTGCCGGAAACTTCCTAGAAAGATACAAGCAAAAACCACCCATTATTATTAGTCAAAAACTAGCTACCAAGCTAAATGCACGTGTAAAAACAACCATTCAATGCTCGTTTACTAATAACATGGGGGTTCCTATTACAGGGATTTTCAAGGTAGTTGATATTTTTAGTACGAGTAATTCTATGTATGATGAGCTAAATGCCTTTGTAAGACTAGAAGACTTACAGAATCTTACGAGCATTCAGGGTAGTCACGAAATTGCAGTGGTATTGCATGAGGAAAAAGAGGTAGAGCAATTCAGAGAAGAACTTATCTCAAAATTTCCAAACCAGCATATAGCCAGTTGGCGCGGAATAGCGCCTGATTTGGGCTACGCAGACAAAATGATGGATTTAGTAATGACTCTTTTTCTAATTATTATCATGCTGGCATTGGCTTTTGGAATTGTAAATACTATGCTGATGGCCGTATTAGAGCGCAAAAAAGAACTTGGCATGCTAATCTCGGTAGGAATGAATAAACGCAAGGTTTTTTGGATGATCATTTGGGAATCTATATTTTTGGCACTCATAGCAGGGCCTTTGGGAATTTTCAGTACGTACTTGGCTGTTAATTTCTTTGGAAGAGTTGGCATTGATTTGTCCTTTGCCGCTCAAGGATTGAGGAGCATCGGTCTTGAAAGCACTCTTTTCCCCATATTAGACGACAAGTATTATGTCATCATAAGTATTCTGGTTATCATTACAGCCATCCTTTCATGCATTTATCCAGCTCTAAAAGCACTAAAGTTGAACCCCGCAGAGACCCTCAGAACGGCATGATTTTGTTTAATCTCACCTACATCTGTCTGTTGATATACAGAAATACCATTAAAAGTACTACCCATCAAAGTTGTACCATTTCTTAAGTTATAAAATTATGCATCATAAGAATCAAATATGATAAAAGTTACCCATGTCACTAAAACCTACGACGACGGAAAAGTAAGAGTAGAAGCCTTACGAGGAATAAATGTAGAAATAAAAAACGGTGAATTTACGGCTATAGTTGGTCCATCGGGCAGTGGAAAAACTACCTTGTTAAATATAATTGGTGGTTTAGACACCCCTACGGAAGGAAATGTAATTATAGGTGAAACTAACATTGCCCACCTGTCCGAAAATCAACTCATTGATTTTAGATTGAATCACATTGGCTTCGTATTCCAAAGTTACAACCTGATTCCTGTTCTTACAGCCAAAGAGAACGTAGAATTTCTTATGTTACTGCAAAACAAAAGCGAGGCAGAAAGAGACGAACGGACCACCAAACTTCTAAAAGCCGTAGGCCTAGAAGACCAAATAAATAAAAAACCCAATGAAATGAGTGGCGGCCAACAGCAACGTGTAGCGGTAGCCAGAGCGTTAGCCAGCAAACCCGATTTTATATTGGCAGATGAGCCAACTGCCAATCTGGACAGTGCATCTACCGCTAATTTGTTAGACATAATGTACCGACTCAATCAAGAAGAAAATATGACTTTTGTGTTTAGCACCCACGACCAGCGCGTAATAGACAGAGCCAAACGGGTGATTACTATAGAGGATGGTAAGATTTTGAGTGATATTTATGCGTAAATACATTCACTTAACAATTAATATTCCTGATTAATTAAAATTTTTACGTT
>ERZ888423.164-NODE-164-length-71697-cov-52.053167_pt1 | contig 71697 bp, 69 predicted proteins | sample MGYA00520523_ERZ888423 | MGnify/ENA primary metagenome ERZ888423 (study PRJEB32303, sample SAMEA104408611) | aquatic metagenome | biome: Brackish water; feature: Pelagic; material: water | place: Baltic Sea | collected 2014-06-08T10:24:00 | depth 30,27 m ... | reverse complement strand
AGCCCTTGGTCACCGATTTCAGCCGGTCGTAGAAATCGAACACCACCTCGTTCAGGGGCAGGTCATAGACCACCATCGCGCGGCTGCCCGCATAGGTCAGGTCAAGCTGTTCGCCCCGCCGGTCCTGACACAGCTTCAGCACATCGCCCAGATAGTCGTCGGGCACCAGGATCGTGGCCTTGATGCGGGGTTCCTCGATGTGGTCGACATAGGTCAGATCGGGCATGTCGGCGGGGTTGTGCAGTTCCACCAGCGTGCCGTCGCGCATGTGGACATGATAGATCACCGAAGGCGCGGTGGTGATCAGATCGATGTCATATTCGCGCTCCAGCCGGTCGCGAATCACCTCAAGGTGCAAAAGCCCCAGAAAGCCGCAGCGAAAGCCAAAGCCAAGCGCGGCCGAGGTTTCCATCTCATAGGTAAAGGACGCGTCGTTCAGGGCCAGCTTTTCGATGGCATCGCGCAGCGGTTCGAAATCATTGGTGTCGACCGGGAACAGCCCGCAAAACACCACCGGCACCGACGGTTTGAAACCCGGCAGGGCGGCGTCGCATTGTCTTTTCTCATGCGTGATCGTGTCGCCCACGCGGGTGTCGCGCACCAGCTTGATCTGTGCGGTCAGAAATCCGATCTCGCCCGGGCCCAGGGCGTCGATGTCTTGCATCGCGGGCTTGAACACCCCCAAGCGGTCGATCTGGTATGTGCCACCGGTGCGGATCATGCGGATGCGATCACCCTTCTTGATCACCCCGTCGATCACACGGATCAAGACAACAACGCCCAGATAGGCGTCGTAATAGCTGTCGATCAGCATCGCCTTGAGCGCCGCGTCGCGCTCGCCCCTTGGTGCTGGAAGCCGGCTGACGATGGCTTCCAGCACCTCCGGGATGCCAAGGCCGGATTTGGCCGAGATCGGGATCGCATCCGAGGCATCGATGCCGATCACATCCTCGATCTGTTCCTTGACGCGGTCGGGTTCGGCGGCGGGCAGGTCGATCTTGTTGAGCACCGGCACGATCTCATGGCCCGCGTCGATCGCCTGATAGACATTGGCCAGCGTCTGTGCCTCGACCCCCTGGCTGGCATCGACCACCAGAAGCGAGCCTTCGACCGCGCGCATCGACCGGCTGACCTCATAGGCGAAATCGACATGGCCGGGGGTGTCGATCAGGTTGAGAATATAGGTGTTTCCGTCGCGCGCCGGGTATTCGATGCGCACGGTGTTGGCCTTGATGGTGATGCCGCGCTCGCGCTCGATATCCATGCTGTCAAGGATCTGTTCTTGCATGTCGCGTTCGGCCACGGTGCCGGTCATCTGGATCAACCGGTCGGCCAGCGTGGATTTGCCATGGTCGATATGGGCGACGATGGAGAAGTTGCGGATGCGCGAAAGCTCGGTCATGGACGGCCTGCATGGGGATAGGGTCCAGCGGGAGATAGCGGAAGGGGCGCGGTGGGGAAAGGGGCCAAAGCCATAAGGGCCATCGCAGAATGCGCGGCATTCCGCGCCGAACCCGCCCGCGGCCCATCCCACAGCCGTCAGGAATTGAACCCGATCACATTTTCAGGCATGCATCGCCCAAGGCGGACACAGATCCGCCGCCCGAACGATCGTGATCATTGAGGCCTGCCGATGAAATCCAACCTTTTGTTGCCTGCATGTGTGCTTGCGCTGGGTGTTGCAGCGCTGTTTGTGGCTGTTCCTGCCCGGGCAAATCCCATCGAACGCGCCTGTCTGGAGTCCGCCCGCGCCTCGGGGGATCGGACGCTGTGTTCTTGCGTGGGCCAGGTGGCCCAGCGCACCCTGACCGGTAGCCAGATGCGTGAGGGGGCACGGTTCTTTACCGATCCCGAGCGCGCGCAAGACGTGCGCCAATCCGACCGCCGCCGCCACGAGGAGCTGTGGCGCGCGTGGCGCGACTTTGGCGAGGCCGCCGAAGCAACCTGCAGCTAACGCCGCGGTGACCCGGCCCGCGCCGGGATCATTGGCGCGGGCGAACCAGCGATCCGGCGCGCATCGCCCGCGCATGGCCGGCCAAGGGTCGGGCTGTCAGCCGCCCGAGCCTTGCGCGTGACCCTGATGGCCGTGGCTGCCGTGGCCGTGGTGGCCATTATCTTGCTGCATCGCGCCGCCGTCGCTGGGCATTCGTTCCAGATCGACGGGAACGCTCACGGTCAGCGGTTCGGCATGTTCGAATTCCAGCGTCAGTTCGATTGCATCGCCATGATTGAGCGGGCGTGTCAGCCCAAGAAACATGATGTGCAGCCCGCCGCGTTCCAACAGCACGGTTTGCCCGGCAGGCAAGGCGATGCCGTCATCGAGCTTGACCATGCGCATCACGCCCTCGGCGGTTTGCAGATGCGTGTGCAGTTCGATCCGGTCGGCGACATCGGACCGGACGGCCAGGATACGGTCATCGGTTCGGGTGGGATTTGTGACAGCCATGAAGGCCGCGCCGGAAACAGCCATGGCGCTGGCGGCGCGGGCATAGGCGTCATGGGCCTGCATCTGGGCATGGGCAAAGCCGGGCAAAAGCGCAAGCGCAGCGGCAAGGAAAAGCGGGTTCAAGGACAACTTCAAGGACATGGGTCCAGTCTCCGTCTGGTCTGAGGGCAAAAGGTCAGGCAAGCGCGCTCAGATCGCCAAGGGCGGTGCGCGTGCCTGACCGCCGGGCGCTGCGCGCGCGGGCGACCAGTCGAGATCTCTGGGGCGCAGGGCCACGCCCGCGATGGCTGGCAACGCGACCGGGCCAGGCTTTGCCGGCGGCAGGTCAAACGCCACCACCAGACAATCCAGACACAGCGCCTGTTCCAGCGTGACGGGTTGGCCATCTGCATCAAACAGCGGCAGCCCGTCATGGGCCAGAATCACCGATCCCGGAGCCGTGACCGAACAAAGCTGACGCTCGGCGGCCATCGCGCCCCGTGCCATGCCGGCAGACACACCCGTGGCGATCATCGCCAAGGCGGCCAGCGACAAGATCAGGGCGCGCAAGCTGTGCATGCGGGCGATATGCCGTGTGGCGCGGGTCGAGGGAACGCGACAAAAAGACAAACGCCCCGCAGGCCAAGCTGCGGGGCGCAATTCATTCCGTTCTCTCGAGCGGTCTCAGGCCTGTGCGGCTTGAGCCTTTTCGATCTCTTTCTTGATCTTGAGGGCCTTGTCGGACAGCTCCACATCCTTGGCCTTTGCCATGAAGGCATCCAGACCACCGCGGTGATCGACGGTGCGCAGCGCGGCATTCGAAATGCGCAGCTTGAAGGTGCGATCCAGAATGTCAGACCCCAGCGATACCTCGGAAAGGTTCGGCAAGAAACGCCGCTTGGTCTTGTTGTTGGCGTGGCTGACATTGTTGCCAACCATCGGGCCCTTGCCGGTCAGTTCGCAGACACGCGACATGATGTTGTCCTCAAGCTCGGAAATGGAAAGGGGCGTAGGCATGGCGCCACACCCGGAAATCTCGGGGGGGGATACGGGGCGTGCCCGGCGCTGTCAAGCCGGGAATCGGATCGGGCGGCTTGTTCCCGGGTCGCGCACCGGTCAGGGTGCAGCCAAAGCCAAGGCCAGAGCGCGCCGGGTAAGGGCAGAATGCAGGAAACCGATCTCTATCCGCCGATCAAGGCGTTTTTGGAAACCGCAGGCTACAGCGTCAAGGCCGAGATCGGCGCCGCCGATGTCGTGGCGCTGCGCGACGGTCATGAGCCTGTGATTGTCGAGCTGAAGACAGGCTTTTCCCTGGCCTTGTTCCATCAAGGCGTCGCGCGGCTGGCCATCAGCGATCAGGTCTATCTGGCGGTGCCCGCCGGGCAGGGACGGCGATTTCGCAAAGCGCTGGCCGACAACACGCAGCTGGCGCGGCGCCTGGGGCTGGGGGTGATGACGGTGCGCCTGTCGACCGGCCTGGTCGAGGTTCTGTGCGATCCCGGCCCCTTTGCCCCGCGCAAATCCGCAGCCAAGCGGCGCGCGCTCATGGCCGAATTCGCCCGCAGGCGCGGCGATCCGAATCTGGGCGGGGTGCAGGGCCAGCGCGTCACGGCCTATCGGCAGGATGCGTTGCTGTGCGCGCGGCATCTGGCGGCGGCGGGGGCCTGTCGGGGCGCTTGGGTGAAATCGGCAACCGGCGTGGTGCGCGCCACCACCTTGATGCGCGACAACCACTACGGGTGGTTCGCGCGGTTGGGTGGCGGGGTCTATGATCTGACCGATGCAGGCCGCGTCGCGGTGGCCGCACAGCCCGGCTGAGGCGTCAAACCCCACATGCTGTGTTGGTGAAATGCCATCTACCCAACCCCTGCGGGCTGGCCTATAGTGGCTGTGGATAAATGGGTCCACGACCCTATGGACAAGACCGGGACAGGCGCATCGCGCCGCCCGAGGGACAAAAAAGGGGGGGAGGCAGATGCGCTGCCCGTTTTGCGGTAATGTCGATACCCAGGTGAAGGATTCGCGCCCGGCCGAAGATCATGTCGCGATCCGCCGTCGCCGGTTCTGCCCGGCCTGTGGCGGGCGGTTCACCACCTATGAGCGGGTCCAGTTGCGCGATCTGGTTGTGGTCAAATCCTCGGGCCGCCGCGAAGATTTCGACCGCGACAAGCTGGAACGTTCGGTGCGCATCTCGATGCAGAAACGCCCGATCGAGCCCGAACGCATCGACCAGATGGTGTCGGGCATCGTGCGCCGCCTCGAAAGCCTTGGCGAGACCGACATCTCGTCCAAACAGATCGGCGAGATCGTGATGGAGCGGCTGTCGGCCATCGACACGGTCGCCTATGTGCGCTTTGCCAGTGTCTACAAGAATTTCCAGGCGACCGATGATTTCGAGGATTTTCTGGCCGAACTGGCACCGCCTGCATCCAAGACCGACGGCTGAGCGATGGGGTCGGGCGACGACGCCCGCTGGATGCGGCTGGCGCTGGGCTTGGGCGCGCGCGGTCTGGGGCGGGTCTGGCCCAACCCGGCCGTTGGCTGCGTGATCACGCGGAACGGTCGCGTGCTTGGGCGCGGCTGGACCCAAGCGGGGGGGCGCCCACATGCCGAAACCATGGCCCTGGCGCAAGCAGGGCCACAGGCACGCGGCGCCACCGCCTATGTCAGTCTGGAACCGTGCAGCCACCACGGCAAGACCCCGCCCTGCGCCGATGCGCTGATCGCGGCCGGGGTGGCGCGTGTCGTTGTGGCGCTCTGCGATCCCGATCCGCGCGTGTCGGGGCGCGGGTTGGCCGCGCTGCGCGCCGCAGGGATCGAGGTGACCGAGGATGTCTGTGCCCCCGAGGCGCGGCGCGCGCATCGCGGTTTTCTGACCCGCGTGACACAGGGCCGCCCGATGCTGACGCTGAAGCTTGCCACATCGGCCGATGGGCGCATCGCCACGGCGACCGGCGAAAGCCAATGGATCACGGGCCCCTCCGCGCGGGCCGCCGTGCATGGGATGCGCGCCTGCCACGATGCGGTCATGGTGGGTGCGGGCACCGCGCGCGCCGATGACCCAAGCCTGACGGTGCGGGGCTTGGGCATTACCCATCAGCCTGTGCGCATCGTTTTGTCACGACGACTGGACCTGCCTTTGGACAGCCGCTTGCACCAAAGCGCGCGGGCAGTGCCCGTCTGGCTCTGCCATGGCCCCGATGCGCCCGCCGCCGCGCGCGCGGCATGGGACACGGCGGGCGCGCAGCGGATCGAAGTGGCCACGGGGCCGGGCGGGCAGCTTGATCTGGGCGCGGTGATGGCGGCTTTGGGGGCTTCGGGTCTGACGCGCATCTTTTGCGAAGGCGGCGGCGCGCTGGCCGCGGGGCTGTTGTCGGCCGATCTGGTGGATGATCTGGCGGTGATCACCGCGGGCATCGTGCTGGGCGCCGAAGGCACGCCCGCCATCGGCGCCATGGGCATCGCAGCCCTGCCCGAGGCGCCGCGCTTTGCCTTGCACGACACCCATCGGCTGGGATCCGATGTCTTGAGCCTTTGGGGCCGCGATCCGACCGGCGACACGCCCTGAACGATCTTGCACCACGGGCGACCAGACGACACACAGCGCCAAACGCCATGCATGCCAAAGGGGGGCAATCCCATGAAATGGGCCAGAGCAACGACACCAGCGGGTGAGGCGATCATCGGCGTCATCGTGCAAGACAGCCTTGAGCCGCGCGCAGGCCTGGGCTCGGCCACGGTGACAGGCGCGCCTGTGCCGCTGTCACAGATCACCCTGCTGCCGCCGGTCGTACCCGGCAAATTCATCGGGCTTTGGAACAATTTCAAGGCCGCCGCCGAAAAGGGTGGCCATGCCCACCCGACCCATCCGCTTTACTTCCTCAAGCCCGACAGCGCGCTGGCGGGGCCGGGGGCCACCGTCACCATCCCCGAGGCGGCGGGGCGCGTCGTGTTCGAGGGCGAATTGGGCATCGTCATCGGCCAGACCTGCAAGGCCATCCCCCCCGAGGCGGCACAAGCCGCGATCCTTGGCTACACTTGCGTCAATGATTTCACATCGCTGGGCGTGCTCTTTGCCGATCCGTCCTTCCCGCAATGGACACGCGCCAAGGGCTTTGACGGCTTTGGCGCCATCGGCCCGGTGATCGCCACGGGGCTCGATTGGCGTGATCTGACGGTTCAGGTTCTGGTCAACGGGCGCGAGCGGCAATCCTACGAGGCCTCCGACATGATCTTGTCGCCGCCCCAGATCGTGAGCCTGTTGTCCCACGACATGACGCTCAACCCCGGCGACATCATCGCCTGCGGCACCTCGCTGGGTGCCGCCCCGGTGAAACCCGGGATGACGGTCGAGGTGGTGATCCCCGGCATCGGGTCGCTGTCGGTGGTGATGGGGTAGGGGGGGCGTGCCGTGGCGCCCCCTCTTCCCGGCGTCTGCTCTGCGGGATGGAGGAGAGGTTTGGACCCGTTGGTGAACGATCTGCTTACAAGAAGGAAGCGGTGATATATGAGCTTTGGCTATTGCAGATTGTGGCCACAGCCTATGAGTCTGCTCTGGCCTTCACCCCGCCGTGCGCGGCAGAGCGCGGGCATGATGGCTGGATCCCCCTCTCATCCCCGCCAGATCCAGCTTTGCCCTGCGAACCACCCTTGCAGCTTGGCCAGCGCCCTCAGCCCCGGACGCCCGCGCAGCCCCACGCCATCGGCCAGACGATCCAGCGCGACCTCGGGCGGGCAGGGCAGGCCGGTCAGGGGATCGTGGTAGCGCGGATAGGCGATCAGCGCCGCGTGGGCCAGCGCGGCAAGGCTGGGGCGCGCGCGGCGATGGGCGGGGCGCGGTCCCAGATCCTGGGTCAGCCCCCAGCCCGCGTAGAACGGCGCGCCAAGGCAGGTGACCGGCACGCCGCGCAACAGCGCCTCGAACCCCATCCCCGAGGTCATCGTCACCACCCCGTCAACCCGCGCCAATAGCGCCGCCGGATCGCCGCGTTCCAGCACCGCATCGGCACAGGCCGCCAGCACATCGGCGGCCACCGCCCCGCCCCGCAGCCCCGCCACCACGTCGGGATGGGGTTTGTACAAGATCACCGCCTCGGGCATCAGCGCGCGGGCGCGCTGCAACAGCCCCGCATTGGTGCGCACCTCGCCCGCGCCCAGCTTGATCGAGGCGTCATCCTCCACCTGCCCCGGCACAAGGATCAGGGGCCGCCCCCCTGTCAGGGGCAGCGTGGTCTCACCGCCGGGCATGTATTTCGTCAGCCCCAGCGCCACCAGCCGCGCCACCAGCGCCTGGGCGCGGGCAAGCTCTTTGGCGTCCATCCCGGCGGCCTGCGCGATCAGACGGTCGAGGCGGCTTTCGCGGGTCGGGTCATAGTAGATGCCCAGATCATCAAGGACAAGCGACAGGGGGGGCACCAGTTCCGCCCCAAGACCGCGCGACCGCAAGAACCCGTCCTCCAGCCGCTGAAGCGGGCGCTTCGCCGCCGCGCAGGCCGCGACAAGCGCGGGCGTTTCGCGCCCGGCCCAGACCATCACGGGCCGCCCATCGCCGGCGGCCCGGGCGGGATCATCGGTAAAGCGCATCGGGCCGAAGAATTGCGTCAGATGGCGGCGCTTCCAGGCGCGCATGCCCACCGCGACATGCCCTGCACGATCCGCCCGCCATGCGCGCGCCTCGGCCTCAAGCGCGCCGATCGCATCCTCGATCTGGCCCAGACGGTCGCGATAAGGGTCATACCATGTGGGGTAAAGGATCAGCGCCGCCGCTGCCAGTTGGGCGCGGGACAGACCGCGCTGGCGGCGCGCGGGCGTCGGGCGTCGGTCTTCGCTCAGGCCCCATCCGGCGTAGAAGGGCACGCCGAAGAGCACCGGGCGATGGCCCGCGAGGATCGCCTCGAACCCCAGAAGCGAGGTCACGCAATAGACCGCGCGCGCCCCGCCAAAAAGGCGCTGGGGCGATATCGGGCGCTCCTCCAGCATCACGCCCGGCGGCAGGGTCTCGGGGTCGAAATGGCCGGGGCGATGGCCGGCGCGGGTTTCGGGATGGGTCTTGATCACAATGGGCCGGCCGGGGTGATCGTTTCGGGCCTGTGTCAGCATGTCGGCAAAGCTGTCGGCGCTGGCCCCGCCCAGCGCGATCGCGGCATCGCCGCGCGTCTGGTCGATCACGAGGACGTAATCGCGCGCGGGTGGATCAAGCCCTGGGTCGGTCGCGGCGTATTTGGTCAGATGCGCGGCGGCGATGCGGGCCATGACAGCGCGCGCCCGGTCCAGAAGCGCCGGGTCGTCGAGCGGGTGGGTCGCCAGCAGGATTTCCAGATCGGATGGCGCCCCGGCGTCGAAATGGATCCCGCGCCGGTCGATGATCAGACCAAGCGGCGGCCCACCCGATCGGCCGGGGTGCAGCCCGCGCAGGAATGCGTCTTCGACCCGGATCAGATGCGCGCCGCTGCGCTTGGCAATCGCGGTGCCCCGCGCGGCATGGGGCGAATGGCCCCAGACCAGCACGTCATCCCCGCGCCCCGGCCAGCCCAGCCGCAGATCATGGCCCGCCAGCGTCAAGATGCGCCGCACCCGGCCTTGCGTCAGAAATCCCGCGGTAAAGACATGGCCCCGCTTGCGTTGCGCAGCCGCCGAGGCATCGTCTGGCGCGCCCATTTTGGGGTCACTGGACAGCGTTGCTGACCGTTCCGGCGGCACCCAGCGTTCCGGTCAGCGCCCGGATGGCGTTGTTCCATTGGGTGATCGGGGCAGCGGTGACATAGACCGTATCGCCATCGCGAATGACGAAATCGCGCGCTTCGAACATGCCCATCGGCGCGGTCAGATCCAGCACATAGATCAGCCGCTGCGGCCCGATCAGATCGGCCCGCCCCACCACGGCGCGTGCGACGGTTTCGGCTTCGTCGCGCAGCACGAAAACACCCGTGGGATCGGCAAAGTTGGGGTTCAAGCCGCCAACCGAGGCGATCGCCTCGATGGCCGAGATCGCCTGTGCGTCAAAGGGCACCAGACTTTGGCTGCCCGTGGCACCCAGCGCGGTGAAGCTGCGCCCATCGGCTTCGACCAGGATCCGGTCGCCCCCGCGCAAGGCGATGTCGAGCGCAGGATCGCGAAACAGGTCCTGAAACCAGATCGTGCCGCGATGGGGGCCGCGCACCAATGTCACCTGCGCGGTTTCGGCGTCGACCGTCACCCCGCCGGCGGCCGCCAGCATCGCCGACAAGGTCCGGGTAGGCCGCTGGATCGGATAGACGCCCTGAGCGCCCACGCTGCCCGTTATGGTCACGGTTGACCCGTCGCCCGCGCTGCGCCGCACCACGACCTGTGGATCAGGGGTCTGTTCATCCAGATTGCGGGTGATCACCTCGCGCAGCGCATCGGGCGTATTGCCAGCCGCCTGAACGCGACCCGCATAGGGGATGAAGATGAAGCCCGATCCATCGACCTGAACCTCGTCGATCACGGCGGCAGCGGCACCTTGGCCGGCCAACAGGCCATCGGTGACGTTTTCATAGATGGTCAGCGAAATGGTGTCGCCCGGACGGATCACATCGGTGTCCGCGATCGCGGCATTGACCAGCGCGGCGGGAAAACCCAGCGCCGGAACTTGGGCGGTGGCCGCCGTCACGCGCTGGTCGACCTCGACCACAAAGGCATTGCCATCGCGCTCAACCGCGCCCGAGAACAATTCGTTGCGCGTGGGACCCGTGCGGGGCAACAGGCTGCAAGCCGTCACCATGCCCAAGATAGCGCAAAGCGCGGCCAAGCGCGCGATGCGGGATGCCATGGATGTCACCGCGTGGCTCCTTGTTGTCTGATCCTGCCTCGGACTATCTTTTTTCCAGTATGATAGCGATTTTGCGCCGCTGTGACCAGTGCTCGTTTATCGCACCAGCCGCAGGTGTTGCCGCGGTGCCGGTCTGCCCTTGCGCAAGGCCTGATAGGGATCGTCGGGCGCCAGCATCAAATCCACGATCTGACGCAGCAGTTGCCGCCGTCCCCGCGCGGAATAGAAGCTGCCGGTGATCTGCGAGGTTTCCAGCAGGAATTGTCGGTAAACCCGATAGGCGCGGCTGTCGGGGCGCAGGGGCTTTTGAAAAAATGCCTCTATCGGCTGGCTCGAGACGAATTCCGGCTTGAGATAGACCGCCTGCCCGAAGGCCTTGAGCGGCAGACCGCGCCAGAGCGCTTGCTGGGCGGCCGTGGAATTGACCGTCACCGCCGAGACCGCATCACTCAACAGCCGCGCCAGCTTGCCGCCGCGCACGAAATGCACCCGCCCGGCCACGTCATGCTCGGCGGCGATCTTGCGGATGTTGCGGCGCAGCGGCGTGCGCCCGTCCTCCAGCGGATGGGCCTTGAAGACCAGATGGTGATGTGCCGGCGCGCCCGCCGCAAAGCCCCCGATCACCACGCGCAGAAAATCCTCCATGCGGCCAAAGGGCCCGTGATCGCGAAAGCTGGCGTCATGTTCCAGTTGCAACAACACCAGATGATAGGGAAAACTGCCCGACTTGATCCGTCGTGTGGCCAGCGCCCGATCCAGCCAATGCAGCGGCATCAGTGCCAGCCGCTGCAGATAGAGCCGGAATTCCTGCGCCACGCTCAACGCGCGGTGGGGGCGGAAATGGCCATAGCTGCGGTTTCGCAAAAAGACGTAGTGATGATAGAGCGCCCCGTAAAAGACATGCTGGCGCATGTCGCCCCAAGTTGCCGGGGCATCGGGCAGATCAAGATCAAGCCCGTCGAGTGCGGCGCGCATGTCGGCCACCCCAAGATCCATGATCGGCGAATTCCCATTGGCCCCGCCGCGCTCATAGGTCACCCAATAGGGGCGCAGATAGCCCTCTTCGAACACATGCACGGTGATGGCGCATGCCCGCGCGGCCGCGATCGCCGTGGCATGGATAGGGCGCGTGTCACCATAAAGCACCAGATCGCTGACACCCTTTTGCTTCAGCAGGGCCGCCACGCGGTCGGCCCAGCGATCGACAGGATCGCGAAACGCGATATAGCTTTCGCGGTCGGGCCAGAAGACCTCATCGCCCTTGTTGAAGCCCACCCGCCAAACGCTTGCGCCAGCGGCCTCTAGCATGCGCCCCAGCTGGCCAAAGAACGGGCCATGGGGGCCTTGCAAAAACAGAAAGACGCGGTGGGCGTTGTCGCAAGCCATGGCCAGACCTTTTACCAAACTAAAGCGCAAAAAATGCGATTTCGATAAAAATTGCAAGCTGGCGCGGCGGTCGTCATGGCCACCGCCACCCGCCATGCGGCGGCGCGGCCTCTTGAAGCGGGGGGGCATGCGTGGTTTCTGGGCGCAGGAAAGATCAAGAGGGACAACGCCATGTTCACAGGCATCGTGACCGATCAAGGTGAGGTTCGCGCGCTCGACCACCGTGGCGATCTGAAGGTTCGGATCGGCACCGGCTACGACACATCCACAATCGAGATCGGCGCCTCGATCGCCTGCGACGGGGTCTGTCTGACGGTCACCGCTTTGGGGCCCGACTGGTTCGAGGTCGATGTCTCGGCGGAAAGCGTCTCGAAGACGGCGCTGGGCGATTGGGTGCCGGGGCGCAGGCTCAATCTTGAACGGGCGCTGCGTCTGGGCGATGAATTGGGCGGCCATATCGTGTCGGGCCATGTCGATGGTGTGGCCGAGGTGGTGGCGATGCACGATGAGGGCGCTTCGACCCGGATCACCTTTCGCGCACCCGATGCGCTTGCCCGCTTCATCGCGCCAAAAGGGTCGGTGGCGCTGAACGGAACCTCGCTGACGGTGAACGAGGTAAGCGGCGCGGACTTCGGGGTGAACCTGATCCCGCACACCAAGGCGGTGACCAACTGGGGCACGACCGCGCCGGGCGACCGGATCAATCTCGAGATCGACACGCTGGCACGCTATGTGGCGCGGTTGCAGGAATGGGGTTGAGGGGGCGGCGCCCTCCTCGCGCATGGCGGGGCCATGCCGTCGTCGGGCGCGCGCCGGCTGTGCCGTCGCGGCGCGGCCGGAGGGGCCGATCGCTTGTCCGGCCTTGCGCGGCGTGGGGCGTCGGATGCCTCCGGCGGGCGAATTGTTGAAGCTAAGAGGGCAGGGGGTGCTGCATGACCACGGATGGGGCGCCCCACGGGCTGGGGCATAATGGCGGCCCGACGATGGAGCCGGGCTTTGGCTTTCGCAAACTGGCCTGGACCAAGGCGCGGCGCGCGCTTTTGCCCAGCCTGCCCTTGGAGGTGGTCCGCCTGCGTGTGGCGCGGGCCAAACGGCTTGGGCTTCCCTATCAGACCTATGCCACGATCCGCGCCACATCGGGCCATGATATCGTGGCCTTCTTGTTTTCGGGCAATGCGCTGGATCTGAGGCCGGGACGGGTGGCGATGCCGGTGGGTGTGGCCGAACGGCTCGAGACGCTGTCGGGGGCGGTCGAGCGTTTGGCGGCAGTCTATGCACCCAGCAGGCCCCAGGATCTGTCCGCGGTCCATCCCGATCTGTTCGAAGCGGTCGGCGCCGCACCCGGTTTCACCGCATCATGGCGCGAAACGCGCGCGGCGCTCACAAGCCTGCTGGCCCACAGGCGCTTGCCGCGTGATGGGGTGGTTCTGGTCGCGGCCACGGGGATCGAACGGGGCTGGTCGGGGGCAGCGGGCCTTGCCGGTGTGATCGATCGCGAGATGCTGTTTGCCGCAGGGCCCCCAGCCTAGCGGCGGCCTAGTCATGGCCGGGCGGATGGTCTATCTGGCGGCGAACACTCGCGCGAGAGGACGGGCAAGATGCAAACCTTCGAACAGCCGGGACCGGTCGAACGGGACTGGTCGCAAGCGATTTCCCCGATCGAGGAAATCCTCGAAGAGGCCCGCAATGGCCACATGTTCATTCTTGTCGATCATGAGGATCGCGAGAATGAGGGCGATCTGGTGATCCCCGCGCAATGGGCCACGCCCGATGCGATCAATTTCATGGCCACCCATGGGCGCGGGCTGATCTGTCTGTCGATGACATCGGCGCGGATCGACCAGCTGGGGCTGCCCTTGATGTCGACCAACAATTCCTCGCGCCATGAAACGGCCTTTACCCTGTCGATCGAGGCGCGCGAAGGTGTGACCACGGGCATTTCGGCGGCGGACCGTGCGCGCACGGTGCAGGTGGCGATCGATGCCAGCCGGGGCGCGGCCGATATCGCCACGCCCGGCCATGTGTTTCCGCTGCGCGCCCGCGATGGCGGGGTGCTGGTGCGGGCGGGCCATACGGAGGCGGCGGTCGACATCAGCCGTCTGGCGGGGCTGAACCCCTCGGGCGTGATCTGCGAGATCATGAACGAGGATGGCAGCATGGCGCGGCTGCCCGATCTGGTGGCGTTTGCACAGCGCCACAACCTCAGGATCGGCACGATCAGCGATCTGATTTCCTATCGCCGGCGGCACGACAATCTGGTGAAGATGCGCCAGGAGCAGACCATCACCAGCGAGTTCGGTGGCGACTGGACCATGCGCATCTACACCGACGAGACGCAGGGTGCCGAACACATCGTGCTGATCAAGGGCGACATCGGCGGGCCGGCGCCGGTTCTGGTGCGCATGCATGCGATGGATCCGCTGCTGGATGTGGTTGGTGTCGGCCCAAAGGGGCGGGCGGACGAGTTCGGCGATGCCATGCGCCTGATCGCGGCCGAGGGGCGCGGCGTGCTGGTCTTGCTGCGCGATCTGACGATGAAGCTGGTGGTCGGGGACGAGGTCAGCCCCCAGACCCTGCGCCAATACGGGCTGGGCGCGCAGATCCTGTCATCGCTGGGGATCAGCGACATGATCTTGCTCAGCAATTCCCCCAAACCCAAGGTCGTGGGTCTGGAAGCCTATGGGCTGTCGATCATGGGCACCCGCAAGATCTCGGAGCTTGGATAATGGCCGGACATTCCGACAATGACATGGGGCTGCCGGCGTTCGACAAGCCCGTCAGGATCGCCATCGTGATCGCCCCCTATTACACCGCCATCGCGCATGCACAGATCGCTGCGGCGACAGCCGTTCTGGATCAGGCGGGCGCCACCCATCAGGTGATCGAGGTGCCCGGTTCGCTCGAGATTGCCACGGCCATCGCCATCGCGCATCGTCTGGCCGAATTCGATGGCTATGTGGCGCTGGGCTGTGTGATCCGGGGGGCCACCAGCCATTACGATGTGGTCGTCAACGAAAGCAGCCATGCGCTGACCATGCTGGGGTTGCAGGGCCTGTGCATCGGCAATGGCATCATCACGGTCGAAACCCGCGATCAGGCCGAGGAACGCGCCGATGCGGCGCGGCTGAACACCGCGGGGGGGGCGGCGGCGGCGGCCCTGCACCTGATCGCGTTGACGCGGACCTTTGCCAAGCCTAAAGGCGGCGTCGGCTTCCAGCCCCGATCCGAAAGCAAAGCGACATCATGACAAGCGAAGACGCGACAGCGCCGCGCCCCAAGGGCATCAGCCGCGAAGAGCGCCGCCAGATGCGCTCGGCCGCGCGGCTTTATGCGGTGCAGGCGCTGTTTCAGATGGAAGCCTCGGGTCAGATGGTGCAAACGGTGCGCCGCGAGTTTGAAACCCATCGCTTTGGCGCGGTCTATGACGGCGAAGAGATGGCCGAGGGCGACCCCGATCTCTTTGCCAAGACGCTGGAGGATGCGGTCAATTTTCAGGCCCGGATCGATCAGATGACCGATCGGGCGCTGGTGGCGAAATGGCCCATCGCACGCATCGATCCCACCTTGCGCGCGCTGTTTCGGGCCGCGGGCGCCGAATTGACCCAAGGTGCCGCGCCGCCCAAGGTGGTGATCAGCGAATATGTCGATGTCGCGCGCGCCTTTTTCCCCGAAGGCCGCGAGCCGGGTTTCGTCAACGCCGTTCTCGATCACATGGCGCGTGAGGCGAGGCCCGAAGCGTTCTGAAATGATCTTGCATGAATAATGCGGGTCGGGCCCCCTTGCCGCCCTGTGGCGGCCACCCATCTCATCACAAACGCGTGTGTGCGGATGCGCCAGCGCCGGATCAAGGGAACAGTCAGACATGAATGCCGTGATGATGGTGGCCGGGCTGGCCATGTTGCTGGTCGGGGGCGAAGGCCTCGTGCGGGGTGCTGTGGCGTTTGCCACGCGGATGCGATTGCCCATGGCGGTCGTGGGGGCGGTGGTCTTGGGGTTTGGCACATCCATGCCCGAGATGCTGACGTCGCTTTCGGCGGCGCTGTCGGGGGCGCCGGGGATCGCGATCGGCAATGTGTTGGGCTCCAATATCGCCAATATCGTCCTGATTTTGGGCGTTGCCGCTGTGATCGCCGCGATCCCGACCGACACCGCCGAAACCGAGGATCGTGTCTGGTTGGTCGTGGCAACCGTTCTTGGCATCGGTGTGATCATGATCGGGGCCGATATCGGCCGCATCGAGGGGATGATCCTTCTGGGTGCGCTGGCGGTCTATCTTTGGCGCGCGCTTGGGCGCGATGCCACGATGGAACCTGTCCCCGAAGTTGTGCAGATGGGGCCGGGGATGATCGCGCTTTATCTCTTGGTGGGCTTGGGCATTCTGGTCAGCGGTGCCTGGCTCTTGGTCGAGGGTGCCACGGGGATAGCGCGCGCCTTTGGCGTCAGTGAAACCCTGATCGGGCTGACCATCGTTGCGGTGGGCACGTCGTTGCCGGAACTGGCGACCAGCATCATTGCCGCCCGGCGTGGCGAGGCCGGGCTGGCCTTGGGCAATGTGCTGGGGTCGAATGTGTTCAACATTCTGGCCATTCTGGGTCTGACGGCGGTGATCGTGCCGATCCCGGTGCCGGCCGATCTGTCGATGCTGGATCTTGGGCTGGTGGCGGGAACGGCGCTGTTGCTCATTGGGGCGCTGACGTTGGGGCGGATCGGGCGTGGCATGGGTCTTTTGTTTCTTGCCGTCTATGCGGCCTATATCGGGTGGCTGGCGCTGAACGCTGCCTGACTTTTGGGCAAGACAGCGCCGCAAACGCGATCAAGCGCCGCGCCCTCTTGTGCGCGGCGCAACGACCGCTACCTTTGGATGACACCAAGCCAAAGGATGCGTGCCATGCCCAAACACATCGCCTTCATTTTGCGTCACGCCTTGATTGGTTTTGCATTGGCGGTTGTGTTCGTGGGCTTGCTGTTGGTCTTTGATGTGGCGGGGCTGTGGCATCTGGTGACCCATACCGCCGAAGGGCCGATCGCACTTGTGATGCTGGTGGTGTTTTTTGCCATCACCTTTGGCGCGGTGCAGATCGGCTATCAGATCATGATGCTGGGCGACGATGATGATGATGATGACCAAGGCGGTCACCGCGCCCCGGAATTTCAGCGCGATGCGATCTTGGTGCGGGTGCGCGAGAGCCGCCAGCGCCGTTAAGCCGCCGCTGGGGGGCCAGCGCACACGCCGCCCCTTGCGGGGCGGCGTCTTGCTGTGACGGGGACCGCAGCAACCGTGGAGGCGTCAATTCCCGAGGACCTGGTTTTACAGGTGGGCGCCAGATAACCGGACCAGGATCCGGACAGAGCCAGCCCCCTCGGAAATGCTTAAGGCCACCGGAATTTTGCCACAGGCACGCGAAGAGCAGAGCCGTCACCCTTTCAGATAGGCCCCCGCGACCGCGCTGGCAAGTACCCAGCATGGCTTGCCAGCGTTCCCATTCTGTTCCAGTCTTGTGCCATGTCCCATTCCCCCGCCACTCCCGATCCTGTTGCCCCCGGTCAGCTTTTGGCGCGCGGCGTCTGTCGCCACTTGCGGGGCCATGATTTTGTGACCTTGGTGGAATTCACCCCCGAACGGGGCAAGCGGCTGGATGTCATGGCGCTGGGCCCCAAGGGTGAGCTTTGGGTGATCGAATGCAAATCAAGCCGCGCCGATTTCACCTCGGACGGGAAATGGGGTGGCTATCTGGAATGGGGGGATCGCTATTTCTGGGCGGTGGATGCGGATTTTCCCGCCGACCTCTTGCCCGATGGCACCGGTCTGATCATCGCCGATGCGTATGACGCCGCGATCTTGCGCATGGGGCCCGAGACGAAACTGGCGCCTGCAAGGCGGCGCGCGGTCATCCAGCGCTTTGCCCGACACGCCGCGCTGCGGCTTCAGGGGATGCGCGATCCCGGCGCGGGGCTGGGACCGCTCTAGCGCTTTTGCTTTGTCATGTTGCGCGCCAGAGCGGCGGCTGCGCGCAGCTCGTCGGCGATTTCCTCGGCCTCTTCGGGTTCGAAATCGAGCGGCAGATCAACACCATCGCCTTCGACATAGATGCGCACCATGCCAAGCGTCGTCGGTCCGATCTGCAGGTTGGCTGCGATCTCGCTTTCCTTGTTGATACCCATGTCCTGCACCTCCAAGCCCTGTGGCCGGGGTAGCCGCAGACGCGGCCAAGCGCAAGCGATGTGGTGGCCATGACCCCTTGCAATCGCGCCCTCGCTTGGCTATCCCACCCCTCGTGCCGGCGTAGCTCAGTTGGTTAGAGCGCCTGATTGTGGATCAGGAGGTCCCCCGTTCAAGCCGGGGCGCTGGTACCACCCACGGAAATCCCCCGCCCCCGTTTGTGATCGGCACAGCTTGGCCGGATGGCGCATCCAAGCGGCCGTGCCCGTTCCCGCACAAGATCAGCGCTGCATTTGCCAAGTGACATCCGCCCAAAGGCGGTCCAGTTTGCCTCAGGTGCCGCCCTCACCGGCGGCCGAATGGGGGGCACGGCATGATCTTGGTCACAGGGTTTCAAGGCTATGGCGGACGCAGCGCAAATCCATCCGAGGTGATCGCGCGGGCCCTGGACGGCACCCGCATTGCGGGAACGACGGTGCGCGGCCATGTCTTGCCTGTCGATTTCGCGGCCATGTGTGTCCAGATGCCGGCACTGATCGACGATGTGCGCCCACAGGTGATCTTGTCGCTGGGGCTTTGGCCCGGCGAGCCGATGCTGCGGATCGAACGGGTCGCTTCGAACTGGTCATGGTTCGAACTGCCCGACAACATCGGTCACCGCCAGAACGGCAAGGTGATCGAAGCCGGTCCCGACGGCTATCTGTCCACGCTGCCCGCCGATGCGATGCAGGCAGCGATTCGCGCCGCGGGTCTGCCGTGCCGTCAATCGGCAACTGCGGGAACCTATCTGTGCAACGCCACAACCTATGTCACGCTGCATCATTGCGCAGGGCATCACCCGGACAGTGTCGCCGGTTTCATGCATCTTCCCTACCTGCCCGCGCAGGTCGCAGATCTCTTGGATCAGATGGCGACCGACAGCCACCTCGAGATGCACCAACGCGCCGATTATGCCTCGATGCATCGTGACGACATGATCGCGGGCGTTTTGATCGGGTTGGAAACGGCCTGCCGTGAGTCGCGCATCTGACCCCGGCCGCGCCTTTTCGGATCGCCCGTTTTCGCACCAGATGGGCCAACCGGCGCCCGGGGATCGCTGCACGAAAGATCGGGGTCGGCCGAAACATGAAATAATCGATAATTCTCGTGACGCGCGCGCATCTGTCGATTGACAGGTTTTTCACACCCTGCGTACGTTGGGTCACGGAATCGAACGAACGTTCAATTAATGAGCCGGCTGTTCGGTCCAACAAGGTTCTGCGGTCTGACTGATCGACAGGCCAGCCTGAACGGGAGCGCGTCTGATGCTGGTGTTCGTAAGCCTCGTCATCCTTCTTATCGTCGTCATACTGGGTATTCTTTTCCTCAACCGCTACTATCGCAAGGCCACCCGCGAGGTCAGCCTTGTACGGACAGGTGCCGGTGGCCAAAGGGTCGTGCTGGATGGGGGCTGCATTGCCTTGCCCTTCTTGCACAAGGTATCCGAGGTCAACATGCGCACCACCAAGCTCGAGATCGAGCGGTTGGGGCCGAAATCCATCATCACGCGGGACCGCTTGCGCGTCGACATCGGGGCGGAATTCTATGTCCGCGTTCGGGCCTCGGCCGAAGGCGTCGCCACCGCCGCGCAGGCATTGGCGGGCAAATCCTTTCGGTCGGCCGATCTGGCGGAAATCCTTGAGGGCAAGCTGGTCGACGCCATGCTGTCGGTCGCCGCGCGCTACACGATGGATGAGCTGCAAGACAATCGCGCGGCCTTCGCGCGCGAGGTCTCGGAGGTGCTGTCCGACAATCTGGCGCAAAACGGTCTGCTGCTCGAATCCGTGTCGCTGACGCGGATCGACCAGACGCCATTCCACGCGCTCGACGAAAACAACGCGTTCAACGCGCTTGGCATGCGTCGTTTGGCCGAGATCATCGCGGTCAACAAGAAAGAGCGCGCCGTGATCGAAGCCGATGCCGAGGTGGCCGTGCGTCAAAGCCAGCTTGATGCCACCAAGCGCAAGCTCACGATCAGCCGCGAAGAAGAAGAGGCGATGATCACCCAGCATCGCGAGATCGAAATCGCGCGCTCGCGGTCGATGGCGGAAACCGCCGAAGAACAGGCAGCATCCGAAAAGCGCCGCGAGGCGGCCCGCATTTCGCGTGAACGCGAAGTGCGCCTGACCGAGATCGGCAAAGACCGCGAATTGCGCGAAAAGACACTTGCCGCGGAATTGGCCACCGCGCTGACCAGGACCGAAAACGCCGTGCGGCTGGCCGCAAAGCGTGTCGAAGAAGCCCATGCCGAAGCCGAAGCCATCGCCGCCACCGCAGCCGGGGCCGAGGCAGAGGAAAAGGTGCGCACCATCCGCGAACAAGCCGCGGCAGACCGCGACAAGGTTCTGGCCTTGATCAGAGCGGCCGAACAGGCCGAGGTCGACGACACCCGCGTGCGGTCCGAAGTCGGCACGATGCTGGCCATGGCCGAAGCAGAAGCCAAGGCCATGCTGGAGCGTGCACAAGCGCAAAAGGCCAAGCTGATTGCCGAGGCCGAGGGCCGGTCGGCGGTCATCACCGCCGAAAACACGCAAAGCTCCGAACTGATGGCCATGAAGCTTGACGAGGCGCGCATTCGCACCCTTCCCGATGTGGTCGAGCGCATGCTCAAGCCCGCCGAAAAAATCGAAAGCATCCGCATCAACCACATCACCGGAATGGGCCGTTCGGGCACCGCTGGTGGCGAAGGTGGCGGCAGCAGCGAGGGCGGCACGGTCAACCAACTGGTCGATGGTGTCTTGTCGATGGCCCTGCAATTGCCCGCTGTCCAGAGACTGGGCGAAGAGGTGGGCATGAATATCGGTGACGGGGTGCGCGGCGTCGCCGCACAACTCGATCGCCGCAGCAGCGGGGCAGCCCGCACCAAGAAAACGGATGAAAAACCGTCTGAGTCCAAGGACTGATCACGCGGTTTTCCCCGCAGGGGACACCGCAGATGCAACACACCAACAGGAGAAAGACCGCTATGACTTTTTCGCGTAGAAGCTTCCTTGCAGGGTCCTCGGCGCTGGCCTTGTCTTCGGCTCCGATCATCGGGCGCGCACAGGGCAGCGACAAGATCCTCTTTGCCTCCATCCTCGATCTGTCGGGGGGCCTTGATATCTACGGCACCGCGATGGCCGACGCCACCAGCCTTGCCATCGACGATATCAACGCGGCGGGCGGTCTGCTGGGCCAGGAGGTCGAGCTGAAGATGTATGACGCTCAGTCCACCATCCAGTTCTACACCCAGTATGCGACCCAAGCCGCCGCGGGCGACCGCGCCGCAACGGTGCATGGTGGCATCACCTCGGCCAGCCGTGAAGCGATCCGCCCGACGCTTGCGCGCTTTCGCACCATGTATTTCTACAACACCCAATACGAAGGCGGCGTGTGCGACTTCAACAACTTCTGCACGGGCTCCACGCCGGCGCAGACGGTGGCAAAGGTCGTGCCCTATGCGATGAACAAATGGGGCAAGAAAGCCTACATCATCGCGGCAGACTACAATTATGGCCAGATCATCGCGCAATGGGTGGACCGTTTCGTGCGTGAGAACGGCGGCGAAACCGTTGCGATCGAATTCTTCCCGCTCGACGTCACGAATTTCGGACCCACGATCAACAAGATCCAGCAAGCCAAGCCCGATCTGGTGTTCTCGGGCCTTGTGGGTGGCGCGCATGTGTCGTTCTACCGTCAGTATGCCGCGGCCGGCATGAATGCGGAGATCCCGATCGCCTCGACCACCTTCGGGATCGGCAACGAGCACAAGCTGATCTCGGCCGAGGAAGGCAACGGGCTCCTGGCGGCCTATTCCTACTTCGAAGGCGTGCAGAATGCCGAAAACGCGGCCTTCCTTGCGCGGATGGACGCAAAATTCGGCGCAAACCGCGCAACGATGAACGAATTGAGCGTGCGCTCCTACGAGGGTGCGATGCTCTGGGCAGAAGCCGTCAAGCTGGCCGGCAGCATCGATCATGCCGAAGTGTCGGCGGCGCTGAAATCCGGTCTGACCTTCAACGGACCCTCCGGCCCGATCACCATCGACCCGCAGACCAACCACGCGATCCAGAACGTCGTGCTGGGCGAATTGCAGGATCAGGAATTCAACATCGTCGAAAGCTACGAGGCGCAACCGCCCTCCGACACGCAGCTTGTGTGCGATCTGAATGCCGATCCGACCCTGTCGACCTTCTACTTCGAAAATGGACTGGCGGCCGCCGGGATCGATTGATCCACAGGCTCTGCCACGCCGACTTGCCGCCGGGGGCGTTTGACCCCGGCGGCTCTACCGACGCGCCCCGCGCCCGCAACCCGATGGTTCCGCCGCGGCCCAGACATTGACGGAGAGCCCCTTGGATCTCGTTGCTGCGATCGGCCTGCAACTGGCTTATGTCATCGCGAACCTCGCGCTGATCAGTCTGGGCCTTGCGATCATCTTTGGCATGATGCGTGTGATCAACCTGGCACATGGAGAATTCCTGATGCTGGGGGGCTACACCGTCGTCGTGGCGACCAATGCGGGTGTGAACATCTGGGTGGCCATGCTGATTGTCGCGCCCCTGGTGGTGGGCATCATCGGTGTGATCGTGGAACGATTGCTGATCCGCTGGCTCTATGGCCGGATGGTCGATACGCTGCTGGCCACATGGGGCTTGTCGCTGTTGCTGGTGGGGCTTGTCACGTCGATCTTCGGCGCCTCCACCGCGACGACCGTGGCGCCACCCCTTGGGGCGATCCGCATCGGGTCTTATTCGGCGTCGGGATATGAGCTGTTCTTGATCCTGATCACGCTTGTCCTTCTGGTTCTGGTCTGGCTGACGCTGCGGTTCACCAAGCTGGGGCTCCTGGCGCGCGGCACGATGCAGAACGCACAGATGGCCTCGTCTTTGGGGGTCTCGACCAGCCGCATCTACATGATCACCTTTGGCTTGGGCGCCGCAGTATCGGGGTTGGCGGGGGCCTTGCTGGCACCGATGACCGGGGTCTTGCCCACCATCGGGGCCACCTACATCGCCAAGGCCTTCATCACGGTGATTTCGGGCGGCTCGGCCATTCTTGCGGGGACCGCGACGGGCTCGGTCCTGCTGGGGGGGCTGAACGGTATCTTCACCTTCATCGCGGGATCGACCTTCGGTGAGATTGCGCTTCTGCTGGCCGCCATCCTTCTGCTGCGTCTGATGCCGCGCGGGATCACCGGCCGCTTTTTCCGGAAATCGCTATGAACAGCGGCATGTTGCGCCAGATGCGCCCGACCTTTTTCTACGCCCTGTTGGGGTTGGTGTTCATGTTTGTCGCACCCCAGGTGCTGCAACTGTTCACCATCATCAACCTGACCACCGCCATCGCGCTGGCCGTGCTTGCGCTCAGCCTTGCGCTGATCTGGGGCTATGGCGGCATCTTGTGCTTTGGGCAGGTCGCCTTTTTCGGGCTGGGCGCATATGTCTACACCATTTCCGCGATCAATTTCGGCGGCTCGACCTGGGCCATCGTGATGGCGGTGCTGGTCACCTCGGCCTTTGCGGCGGCGCTGGGCTATTTCATCTTTTTTGGCCGGGTGTCCGACGTTTATCTGGGCGTGATCACGCTGACGGTCACGTTGATCTTCTTTTCCTTGATCCGGCGCACATCCGGCCCGGAATACAAGATCGGCAACGCCTTGCTGGGTGGGTTCAACGGTGTGTCATCGCCGCCCATCAACCTGCCATGGAACACCAGCCAGTTCCTGTTTCCCGAACATGTCTTTTATGTCGCCATGGCGGCGCTCATCATCTGTTATGTTTTCGCGGGCTGGCTGGTGAACACCAAATTCGGCCGCGTCTGCGTGGCGATCCGCGAGAACGAATTGCGCGCCGAGTTGCTTGGGTACGACTCGCGGCTTTACAAGCTGGGCATCTTCACGATCGGCGCGGGCATCGCCGCCATTGGCGGGGTGCTGTTTTGCAATGGCGTGGGACGGATCACACCCGATGTGTTCAACCTCTACAATGCGGCGCTCACGATCATCTGGGTCATCGTGGGTGGGCGCGGCACGCTGATCGGGCCAATCGGGGCAACATTTGCCTTGTTCTACCTGACCTCGGCGCTGGGTGGCCAAAGCGTGTTGAACAACAATCTGGTGCTGGGCGCCATCTTGATCGTCTTCGTGCTTTTGGTGCCCAAGGGCGTCGCCCCGACGGTGATCGATTGGGTGAACGCGCGCCGCAAGACGGCTCCGGTGCGCGTGCGCCGCCGCCGTGGCGCGCGGGCGGAGGGAACGGAATGACACGGCAACGTGGCGATGTGGTGCTGGAAACGCGTGGGCTGTGCATGCATTTCGGTGGCGTGCGGGCGGTCGACCAGGTCGATTTCACCCTGTTCGACCGTGAATTGCGTTGCCTGATCGGCCCGAACGGTGCGGGCAAATCGACGTTTTTCAAATGTCTGACCGGCCAACTGACCCCCAGCGCCGGTGAGGTGATGATCCGCGGACAGGCCATGACCGGGGCGGAACCCTTTGAGGTGGCCAGCCTTGGCGTGGGGATCAAGACACAGGTTCCAAATGTCTTTGACGGGCTGACGGCCGAGGAAAACATCTGGATCTCGGCCCGTCGCTGGCATGATGAACGGCGCACGCGTGCGGTGACGGCGGACACCATCGAACGGCTGCGTCTGGGCGATATCCGCCGGATGCAACTGGGGCGTCTTGCGCATGGTCAGCGGCAATGGGTGGAATTGGGCATGGTGGTCGCGGCCGAACCATGGCTGGTGCTGCTCGACGAACCCGCCGCCGGCATGACGCATGATGAAACCTTTCGCACGGCCGAATTGATCGAAGAGATCAACAAGACATCGGCCTTGATCGTGGTCGAACATGACATGCAGTTCATCCGCATGATCTCGCGCACGGTCACGCTGTTTCACGAGGGCCGCATCCTGATGGAGGATACGATGGACGCCATCTCGGCGGACAAGCGCGCGCGCGAAGTTTATCTGGGGCATCGGGCATGAGCGCGCTTTTGAAGGTATCGGGCCTGCGGGCCGGTTACGGCCGGGTGCCGGTGTTGCATGGCGTGGATCTGACCGTCAACGAGGGCGAGATTCTGGGCGTGCTGGGCCATAATGGCATGGGCAAGTCCACGCTTTTGAAAACCCTGATGGGGATCATCCCGGCCACCGCCGGCAGCATGGTCTTTGACGGGCAGGACATGGCGCGCACCCGGTCATCGGGCCGGGCGCAGCTGGGCATCGGCTATGTGCCCCAAGGGCGGGGCATTTTCCCAAACCTCAGCGTGCGCGACAATCTGCGGATGGGTGTCGCAGCCCATGACATGGACGAAGACAGCGCCATCGACCGCGTCATGGCGGATTTTCCCCGCCTTGAACGTCTATTGGACCGTGAGGGTGGCGCGCTGTCGGGCGGTGAGCAGCAATTGCTCGCGCTGGCACGCTGTCTGGTCTCGGAACCGGACCTGATCTTGCTTGATGAACCGACCGAGGGCATCCAACCCTCGATCATCGACGAAATCATCGATCTTCTGAAGGAACTCAACCGCCGTGAGGGGCTCAGCATCGTTCTGGTCGAACAAAGCCTCGATTTCATCACGGCCCTGTCGCACCGGGTCTTGCTGATCCAGAAGGGCAAGATCATGGGCGAGGTGGCCGGGTCCGAGGCCGCCGATCCTGCCTTGATCGAAGAATTCACCGGCTTTGGGGCGGGCGCGGGCAAAACCGCCAAACCTGCGCCCAAGATTGCCACCGCGTCCACGGCCGACCGCGCGTCTGCGCCGCCCGCACAGCCGCACGCGCCCAAAGCCCAGCCTCAAACCCCAGCTCACCGCGCCACCGCACCGGCACCGCTGCAACAAAGGATGTCCTACATGACCGTCCAGCGCCCCACCCATTCCCAGATGAAGGCGATCGTGGCCGAATTGGGCATGAACATGTCGGATGCCCGCATTCAGGAATTTCTTGATGTGATGCAAGGCACGCTTGATGCCTATGATGTGGTCGACGCGCTGCCCGATTATCTGCCGCCGGTTCTCTACCCGCGCACGTCGGGCCATCGGCCGACCGCGGACGAAAATCCGATGAACGCATGGTATGTCAAGACCGAGATCAAGGGCGCGCCGCGCGGTCCCTTGTTGGGGCGCAGCGTCGCCTTGAAAGACAACGTCTGTCTGGCCGGTGTGCCGATGATGAACGGCGCATCCACGCTCAAGGGATATACCCCCGACATCGATGCCACGATCGTGACGCGGCTTCTGGATGCGGGCGCCACCATCGTCGGCAAGGCGCATTGCGAATATTTCTGTCTCTCGGGCGGCAGCCATACCAACGCAACGGGGGCGGTTCATAACCCGCACAAGCCGGGCTATTCGGCGGGGGGGTCTTCGTCGGGCTCTGGCGCGCTGGTCGGGGCGGGGCTGGTCGATATGGCCATCGGCGGCGATCAGGGTGGCTCGATCCGCATGCCGGCCTCTTTTTGTGGTGTCTACGGGATGAAGCCGACCCATGGTCTGGTGCCCTATTCCGGCATCATGCCGATCGAGAACACCATCGACCATGCAGGGCCGATGACGCAGACCGTGATGGACAACGCCTTGATGCTGGAAGTGATCGCCGGGGCCGATGGCCTTGACCCGCGCCAGTATGACGTGGTCACCGACCGCTACACCGCTGCGGTCAACCGCGGTGTGTCCGGCTTGCGGATCGGGATCGTCAAGGAGGGCTTTGGCCACGCACAATCCGAGGCGGGCGTGGATGCCAAGGTTCGCGCCGGGGCCGACATGTTCCGCCGTCTGGGGGCCACCGTGGACGAGATTTCCATCCCATGGCACCTGCATGGCATTTCGATCTGGACCCCGATCGGGCTTGAGGGCCTGACCAACCAGATGATGCTGGGCAATGGTTTTGGCACGGGGTGGGAGGGGCTTTATACCACATCCTTGCTGGATTATCATTCGAACTGGCGCAGCCGCGCCGATGAGCTGTCGGATACCTTGAAGATTTCGATGCTGGTCGGTCAGTATCACCTCAAGCACACGCGCGGGCGCTATTATGCCAAGGCCCAGAACCTGTCGCGGCAACTGCGCGAGGAATACAACAAGGTCTTTGCCTCTTATGATCTGTTGCTCATGCCGACCACGCCGATGAAGGCGACCCCCTTGCCGCCCGCCGATGCCAGCCTTGAGCTGTGGTGCCAGCGGGCCTTCGAGATGCTGGCCAATACCGCGCCCTTCGATGTGACCGGTCACCCGGCGATGTCGATCCCCTGCGGCATGGTGGATGGGCTGCCTGTCGGGCTGCAATTGGTCGGCCGGCGTTACGAGGAAAGCACGATCTATCGCGCCGCCGGCGCCTTTGAACAGGCTGGTGACTGGCGCAAACTGTAAGTCTGGAAAGGGCTTGGGAACATGTCGGCAAGGGTCACATCGCGGCCGGGCATCCGGCCAGCCAATGGATTGTCGCATGTGGCGGGTTCCACCGACCGCCCGCTGATCGACGCGACGATCCCCGCATTTCTGGCCGAGGTGGTGCGCCGGCATGGCGCGCGCACGGCGGCCGTCTTTCGGCAGACCGGTGATCGCTGGAGCTATGATGAATTTGCCCGGCTGATCGACCGTCTGGCGGCGGGTCTGCTCTCGGTCGGCGTCTACAAGGGCGACCGGGTCGGCATCTGGTCGCCCAACCGTCCCGAATGGCTGCTGGCGCAATTCGCCACGGCCCGGATCGGCGCGATTCTGGTGAACATCAACCCGGCCTATCGCACATCGGAACTGGAATATGCGCTGAACAAGGCGGGCGTGTCCGCCCTGATCGTGGCACCGCAGTTCAAATCGTCCAACTACATGGCGATGCTGACGGAACTCGCACCTGAAATGGCAAGCTGCCCGCCGGGCCGGTTGCACGCCGCGCGGCTTCCTGCCTTGCGCAGCGTGGTGCAGTTGGGGCCCAAACCGCGCCCCGGGGCCTTTGCCTTTGACGAGGTCATGGACCGTGGCAATCGCGCGCTGCGCACCCGACTGGATGCGATCAGCGCCACCCTGAACCCCGATGATGCCATCAACATCCAGTTCACAAGCGGCACCACGGGCGCGCCCAAGGGCGCAACGCTGAGCCACCGCAACATCGTGAACAACGCCATCTCGACCGCACGGGCCATGCGGCTGCAACCGGGCGAGGGGTTGTGCATTCCCGTGCCCTTCTATCATTGCTTCGGCATGGTTCTGGGCAATCTGGCGGCCTGTTCCTATGGCGTGGCGATGGTCATTCCCGGTGAATCCTTTGATGCCCGCGATACGCTGGCCGCCATCGATGCCGAAGCCTGCGCGGCCGTTCACGGCGTGCCGACGATGTTTCAGGCCATGCTCGATCATCCCGAGTTCGACAGCTTCGACATGCGATCCCTGCGCACCGGCATCATGGCCGGCGCGCCATGCCCCGAACCGCTGATGCGGCGGGTGATGGAACGCATGCATTGCCGCCAGATCACCATCGGCTACGGCATGACCGAAACCAGCCCGATTTCCTTTCAATCCGCCGTCGATGATCCGGTGGACCGCCTTGTGTCGACCGTGGGCCGCATCCAGCCCCATGCCGAATGCAAGGTCGTCGGGCCCGATGGCCGCACCCTGCCCGTGGGCCAGCAGGGCGAATTGCTGACGCGCGGCTATCTGGTGATGAAGGGCTATTGGAACGACCCCGAACGCACCGCCGAGACGATCCAGCGCGGCTGGATGCATACGGGCGATCTGGCCACCATCGACGCCGAGGGCTATTGCCGCATCACCGGCCGGTCCAAGGACATGCTGATCCGTGGCGGCGAAAACGTCTATCCCGCCGAGGTCGAGGAATTCCTGTCCACCCATCCCGATATCTCGCAGGCCCAGGTCTTTGGCATCCCCGACGCCAAATATGGCGAAGAGGTCGCGGCATGGCTGATCTTGCGCCCCGGTGCCACCCTGACCGAAGACACCTTGCGCGATTGGTGTCGCGGCAAGGTCGCGCATTACAAGGTGCCGCGCTACATCCGCTTTGTAACCGAAATGCCGATGACGGTCACGGGCAAGCCACAAAAATTCATCATGCGCGACAAGATGATGGCTGATCTGGGCCTGACCGCCTGACCGCCTGATCGCCCCAAAAGGAGCCGTTCATGCACACACTGACCGCCATTTTGCGGGCCAGACCCGGCCACGAAGCCACGGTGAAAGCGGCCCTGTTGCAGGTGGGCGCGCATGTCCGGGCGCAAGAACCTGACACGGTCAGCTTCTATGTCACGCAATCCGCAAGCGACCCTTGCCTTTTTGTCACCCATGAACGCTTTGCCGACAGCGCGGCCATGGATCGGCACAATGATGGGGCGGGGTCCAAGGGGTTCTTTGCTCAGGCGGGTCACCTTCTCGATGGCCCCGTCACCGTGGTGACAGGGCCAGAGATCTTTTCAAGATAAACCGCTCAGAGCTGCACGCCCTTGGTCAGCGCACCATCGATCACCAGATTGGTGCCGCTGGTAAAGCTCGACGCGGGCGAGGCAAGAAACACCACGCCCCGCGCGATTTCTTCGGGCCGTGCCATCCGGCCCATCGGGTTCATCCCCAGGGCTTCCGCAAACAGGGCGGGGTTGTTTCTTTCGATCGACTGCCAGATGCCGCCGTCGAAATAGGTGTTGCCGGGCGATACGGTGTTGGCGCGGATGCCCTTGGGCGCCAGTTTCATCGCCAGACCTTGCGCATAATGCACCAGGGCCGCCTTGAAGGCGCCATAGGCCGGGCCGGTGAAATCCACCTCGCGCCCCGACACCGACGAGATCAGCGTGATCGACCCCGCCGTTGATTTTTCCAGCCAGGGCAGGGCTGCGTTCACCAGACGCACGGAATGCATCATGTCCGTCTCATAGCCGGCCTGCCATGCCGCCTCATCATCCGCAACCGCCAGCGCCGAGACATTGGCCACGATGATGTCGATGCCGCCCAAGGCGGCGGCGCTGTCTTGCACCCATGCCCTGAGGGCATGGGCATTGGACACATCGACCGCGCGCCCAAACGCATGGCCACCCTTGGCCTTGAGCGCTTCGACGGTGGCTGTCACGCCTGTGGCATCGCGCGCACACACCGAAACAGAGGCACCCTCGGCGGCAAAGATTTCGGCGCATTTCAGCCCGATCCCCTTGGTGCCGCCCGTGACCAGCGCCCGCAGGCCCTTTAATCCAAGATCCATCTTTCCACCCTTTGTTCGCCGGGCTTAGCCCAGATAAGTCTTCAGCATCGATGCACCCAGCGAATATTTCGGGTCCACCATGTTGCCCACACGCATCTTTCCAGCCTGTGTCGCAAGGAAATAGGCCTCTGATTGCTCAAAGCCGTAATCCTCCACCATCCAACGGATCAGGTCGCGGTAAGCCATCCGGGCCGCATCCTCCATCGGGCGGGCGCTGCCGACGGCCATGATGAAGTCTTCGGTTTCCAGCCGCACACCGGGGATGGACCAGCCCTTGATCAGGTCGATCTGGACCGTCACCGTGGCGGGAATTTCCACCGCCACGCCGCACAATTCGCCGTCACCCTGCCGGCCATGGCAATCGCCGATATAGAAAAACGCCTCATCGCGCTGCACGGGGAAATAGATCACCGCGCCCGGTGCCACATCGGGCAAATCCATGTTGCCGCCGTAATAGTCAGGCACCAGAGACGAGATCGCCTCAAGCTGGGGCGATACCCCCATCGTGCCCACGAAAGGCTCGTAGGGCAGGGTGATCTTGTCCGAGAATTGCACCCCATCCTCGGTGACCACCATCTTCTTGACGCGCTCGGGGATGGGGGCGTTCAGATGCGTCAGGCTGCTGGCGACAAGCCCGCCGAAATCGGGGATCAAGGCTGTCGTGCCAACCGGTTGCGGCCCGCGCGGCAAAAGGCTTTTGACATACACCGCCAGAACATCCCCCTTTTGCGCCCCCTTGACCGCAATCGGGCCGTTTTGCGGGTTCACAAAGGGCATGTTCAGCACCTTTGACGGCAGATCGGCTTCGGTTTTCACGGCACCGCCAAAGGCGTCCAGCGTTTCGACCGCCACGACATCACCCGGCGCGATGGTCATCACCGGGCTGGCATAGGGCCCATAGACGTAATGATAGGTTCCTTGTGCGCTTTCGCTCAGATGATGATGCGCGCCCTCGCGCGCCTGCGCCACGCCGCGCCGCCCCATGACCGAGGATGCAAGCCATGTCATTTCCGGTGTCCCTCCGTTCGGTTTTGTCCGTCCGAGGGTTAGGTTTTCTTGGCGGATTGGCAAGGCGGATCGGCGGGCAACAGACAAAAAACCGAACGTTTGTCCGATTTTCCTTCGCTGCCGGCCGTCGGCCCGAACGGCGCCTCCCGCGCGCGATCGCCCGTTGCGGCCGGGCCACGGGCCCGCTTATGGGCCGATGCGAAATTCCTGCACCGGCGCAAAGGTTTCGCTGTCATACACCCGGATCACACCATCATCGCCCACGATCACGCTGAAGCCATCGATCACGCTGATGCCCACGGCACCCACGCCATCGGGCAGCGTGAAATTGCCCGGCGCGACCAGCAGGGGGGCAGACCCTGCGTTCAGCCGGATGACAAGCAGCGCAACGATGGTTAAGACGCCAAGGATCATCACCGCGGTCAGCACCGTCACCAACCCCTTGAGAAATCGCAAGGAGGCGGGCAGCGTTTCGGGCAATTCCGCGTCAGGGGGCGTTTTCATGGCTTTGGCCACTCGCATCGTTACGGTCCTGATCGGCCCGGACCCGGCCAGCCGCCTTGATAAGGCACTGGGCGACGCCGTGCCAGAGGACGAAGCGCTCAGCCGCTCGCGGCTTGCGCGGCTGATTGCCGAGGGGGCCGTGGCGGTCAATGGCGTGGTCGTGACCGATCTGCGCGCCCGCGTGTCGCAAGACGACAGCGTCACCATCACCGTGCACGACGCAATACAGACCGACACAGCCCCCGAGGCCATAGCGCTCTCCATCGTTCACGAAGACGAGGATCTGATCGTGATCGACAAGCCCGCGGGCATGGTTGTCCATCCCGCGCCCGGATCGCCCGGCGGCACGCTGGTCAATGCGCTCTTGCATCATTTCGGTGGCAAGCTGTCAGGCATCGGCGGCGAAAAGCGCCCCGGCATCGTGCATCGGATCGACAAGGATACCAGCGGGCTGCTCGTGGTGGCGAAATCGGACCGCGCCCATCATGGGCTGGCGGCGCAATTTGCCGATCATTCGATCGAACGCGAATACATCGCGCTGTGCCATGGCGTGCCCGATGCGGGGGATCCGCGCCTGAACGGGGTGCGCGGCGTCAATTTCGAGCTGGGCGGCATTCTCAAGATCACCACCCAGCTGGCCCGCCACAAGACCGACCGCCAACGTCAGGCCGTGCTGTTTCAGGGCGGCCGCCACGCCGTCACAAGGGTGCGCGTGGACGAGGCGCTGGGCCCCGTGGCGCGGGTTTCGTGCCGCCTGGAAACCGGGCGCACCCATCAGATCAGGGTGCACATGACCCATGTGGGCCATGCGCTTCTGGGCGATCCGGTCTATGGGGGCAGCAGGCGCATTTCCGACAAGCTGGTGGGCGCCGATCTGGCCCGCGCGCTGAATGGCTTTTCGCGGCAGGCGTTGCATGCGGCGCGGCTGGGGTTTGTTCATCCCGTCACGGGGGACGAGATGGAATTCATCGCCGATCTGCCCGCCGATATGGACGCCCTGATACAGGCCCTGCGCGCGGCGCGTCTGTAACATCCGCACACAGCCCGGTGAGCTCACGCAAATGCGACTTGTTGCGGGCGGGCGCGGGGATCATTATCTGAACCCAACAGTTCACTTCCGCCTCTTGACGATAAGTTAACGCGCTTTACATGAATGTCATCGGAACCTGACAGGGGGTCCATACCCATGACCAGTTATGCCAATCTTCCAGCGCCATCGCCCGAACAGGGGCTCAACCGCTATCTTCAGGAAATCCGGCGTTTCCCGATGCTGGAACCCGAAGAGGAATACATGCTTGCCAAGCGCTGGGTCGAAGATCAGGACCGCAACGCGGCCCACAAGCTTGTCACCTCGCATCTGCGTCTGGCCGCCAAGATCGCGATGGGCTATCGCGGCTACGGTCTGCCGCAGGCCGAGGTGATCTCGGAGGCGAATGTCGGCCTGATGCAGGCGGTCAAGAAATTCGACCCCGAAAAGGGCTTTCGCCTTGCCACCTATGCGATGTGGTGGATCCGCGCCTCGATCCAGGAATATGTCCTGCGGTCCTGGTCGCTGGTCAAGCTGGGCACCACCAGCGCGCAGAAAAAGCTGTTTTTCAACCTGCGCAAGGCCAAGGCGCGCATCGGTGCGCTGGAAGAAGGCGATTTGCGGCCCGAAAATGTCGCGCGCATCGCCCATGATCTGGGCGTGACCGAGGTTGAGGTCATTTCGATGAACCGCCGTCTGTCGGGGGGGGATGCCTCGCTGAATGCCACGATCGGCGCGGATGAGGATGGATCGACGCAATGGCAAGACTGGCTGGAAGACACCGATGCCGATCAGGCCGGCGATTATGCCGAGCGCGAGGAATATGAAAGCCGGATGGCCTTGATGGCTGATGCCATGACGGTCCTGAACACGCGCGAGCGGGAAATCCTGACCCAGCGCCGCCTGCGCGACGACCCCGTCACGCTCGAGGATCTGTCGGCCGTCTACAATGTCAGCCGCGAACGCATCCGCCAGATCGAGGTGCGCGCCTTTGAAAAGCTGCAAAAGCGCATGCGCGACCTGGCCCGGGACCAAGGGATGCTGGCCAGCGCCTGATCTCTGCGGCTGATGCGTGTTTGGCGGCGCGGGGGCGATCCTCGCGCCGTCTTGCGTTCCGGCGTGCCGCCTGTTCCTGTGCGCATCCGACAGGGTCGTGGCAATCGGAGGGACTATAGATGACGGACCATATCCGCTGGGGCATTCTGGGCGCATCCGGCTTTGCGCTGAAAACCATGGCCCCTGCCTTGAACGAGGCACGCCGGTCGCGGCTTGTGGCGGTGGCCACCCGCGACCCGGCGCGCGCCGAACCCTTCGCCGCCATCGCGCCGGGCCTGGTCATCCATGACAGCTATGACGCGCTTCTGGCCGATCCGGGCATCGACGCGGTCTATATCCCGCTGCCCAATGCGCTGCATGTCGACTGGTCGATCCGCGCGGCGCAAGCGGGCAAGGCTGTCTTGTGCGAAAAACCCATCGCGCTGTGCGCGGCCGATTTCGACGCGCTCATTGCGGCGCGTGAGGCCACCGGATGTCTGATCGCCGAAGCCTGGATGCCCGCCCATCACCCGCAATGGGCCCTTGTGCGCGATCTGATCGCCAAGGGCACGCTGGGCGCGCTGTACAGTGTCACGGGCGTCTTCACCTATGGTCTGGACGATCCGGGCAACATCCGGTTGTCGGCCGATCTGGCGGGCGGCGCGCTGCGCGATGTGGGGGTCTATCCCATCGGCGCTTTCCGCTTCGCCACGGGGCTTGAGCCGGAAATCCTGTGGGCGGACGCGATCATCGAAAATGGCGTCGATACCTCGGCCTGGGTGCAGGCACGCGCGGGCGATATCCGCTTCTCCTTCCATGTCTCGATGCGCACCACCCGCTATCAGGCCATGGTCTTCGAAGGCAGCCGTGCCCGCCTGTCGGTGATGGCCCCGTTCAACCCCGGCCAATATGGTCAGGCCGATGTGATCTTGGCTGCCGACGGGGAGCCCGACCGCGTCTTTGCCTTTCCCGATGCGCGGCAATACGCCCGTCAGGTCGAAGCTTTTGCTGCCACCCTTCTCGACGGCGCCGAATTCGCCTATCCTCTGGAGGCCGCGCGCGGCACACAGGTTGCCATCGACGCGGTATTTGCATGGCTCAAGACGAAAGGTGTCGGGGATGGATCGTAACGAGGATGCGCAGTTTGCGGGGCGGTTGACGGGTGAACAGCCCGATACGCCCAAGGAGTCGATGGGGCTTCGCTTTCTGTATTTGGTGCTGATCTCGATCATGCTCAGCCTGAGCCACACGGTGCTGGCGGTTCTGACGGTGGTGCAATTCATCATCATGCTGGTCAACACCGGCGAAAAGAACCAACGACTGGCCAATTTCGGCACCGATCTGGGCATCTGGATGGCCAAGGCCGCGCGCTATCAATCGGCCGCCTCGCCGGTCAAGCCATGGCCCTGGACCGATCTGGATTGACGCAAGGCCCGCGCGACCCATCTGGTGGTGCCGAAAATCCAGCCACAGGAGCAGGCCAGATGTCAGACGACGCGCCGATCATTGCGCAAAAATCCCCCTTTGCGGTCGATGTGACCGAAGGCAAGACCTATTTCTGGTGCAGTTGCGGCCGCTCGCAAAACCAGCCCTTTTGCGACGGCTCGCACAAGGGCACGCCATTCCAGCCGCAGAAATGGACCGCCGAAAAAGACGGCCGCGCCTTTTTCTGTGGCTGCAAGGCCAGCGCCAAGGCACCGCTCTGCGATGGGGCGCACAACCGGCTCTGACCCCGCCGGGGTGGGGATGGGGGGCGTCAGCCCTCCATCGCCTCCAACTCGTCGATAAAGCCCTCGATCATCGCCAACCCCTTGTCCCAGAACGCGGGGTCGGATGCGTCAAGACCAAAGGGGGCCAACAGCTCTTTGTGGTGCTTCGATCCGCCAGCCCTGAGCATGGCGAAATACTTGTCCTCGAACCCCGGCGTGCCTTCGGCATAGACGGCGTAAAGCGCATTCACCAAGCCGTCGCCAAAGGCATAGGCATAGACGTAAAAAGGCGAATGCACGAAATGCGGGATATAGGCCCAGAAGCGGTCATATCCCTCCATGAAATCAAACACCGGCCCAAGGCTTTCGGCCTGCACGCTCATCCACAGCGCGCCGATGTCGTCGGGGGTCAATTCGCCCGCCCGGCGCGCGGCGTGCAGCTTGCACTCGAAATCATAGAACGCGATCTGGCGGACGACCGTGTTGATCATGTCCTCGACCTTGCCCGCCAGCAGCACCTTGCGCGTGGCCGGATCCCTGGCTTCGGCCAGCATCTTGCGAAAGGTCAGCATCTCGCCGAACACGCTTGCGGTTTCGGCCAGCGTCAGCGGCGTGGCCGACAGCAATTCGCCCTGTTCGGCCGCCAGCCGCTGATGCACCCCATGGCCCAGCTCATGGGCCAGCGTCATCACATCGCGCGGTTTGCCCAGATAGTTCAGCATCACATAGGGGTGCACATCGCTGACCGTCGGATGGGCAAACGCGCCCGGCGCCTTGCCATCCTTGACGGCGGCATCGATCCAGCCTTGGGTGAAAAACGGCTCGGCCAAGGCGGCCAGATCGGGGTGGAACCCGTCATAGGCGCGGCTGACCAGCGCGCGGGCCTCTTCCCAGGGAAAGATGCGGGTTTCCTGCATCGGCAGGGGCGCGTTGCGATCCCAGATCTGCAGCCGCTCCAACCCCAGCCAGCGCGCTTTCAGCGCGTAATAGCGATGCGACAGGCGCGGATAGGCCGCCACCACCGCATTGCGCAGCGCCTCGACCACCTCGGGCTCGACATGGTTGGACAGATGCCGCCCCATCTGCGGGCTGGGCAGCTTGCGCCAGCGGTCCGAGATTTCTTTCTCCTTGGCCAGCGTGTTGTGGACCCGCGCAAACAGCGGCAGCTTTTCGCCAAACGCATGGGCCAGCGCATGCGCGCCCGCTTCGCGCCGGGCGCGAACCGGATCGGTCATCAGGTTCAGCGTCGCCTCGATGCCCAGCGTTTCGCCTTCGACCTCGAACTCCATCCCGGCGATGGTCTCGTCAAACAGCTTGTTCCACGCGCTTGCGCCCACCACCGATTGATCGTGCACGAACCGCTCCAGCTCATCGGACAGCTGATAGGGCGCCATGGCGCGCATCCGGTCAAACACGGGGCTGTAGCGGACCAGATCGGCATCCGCGCCAAAGATGCTGCGATAGCGCGCCTCGGGGATGCGGTTGAATTCCAGACTGAAGAACACCAGGGCCGTGGTGCAGGCGGTGATGCGGTCTTGCATGTCCGACATGAACTTGGCGCGCTGCGGGTCGGTGGTGTGCTGGTAATAGCGCAATCCCGCATAGGACATGATCCGCCCGGCCACCCGATCGATCGTCTCGTAGCGGCGCACACAGGCCAGCATCGCCGCGCTGTCGAGCGTCGCGAGATGGCCCTGATAGCTTTGTGCAAAGCCCGCACATTCCCCCTCCAGCCATTCCAGATCGCGCCGAAGTTCCGGCGCATCGGGCGCGCTGTAGAGATCGGACAGATCCCATTCCGGCAAGCGGCCCAGCGGCACGCCCCCTGCATCCGTGACAGCATCGCGGGCAATCGGGGCAGAACGGGAAAGCGGCATGGCGGACCTCATGAAGCGGATGTTTGTTCCGATATGCCCCGCTGCGCCCAAGGTCTCAACCCGCCGCAGACCCGCAGCATGAGAGATTTCCAAAAATCCCGTGGCAAACCGGCCCAAAGGGCCGCTCGGGCGGGGGGCGCGCCGCTTGCGCGGCGCGCCCCCGCCCCTAGATCTCGACATCGCCTTGCAAGCCCTTGCCTGGCCCGGGGTCGTCCAGCGGCGGCGCGTCGGGCGCGCGGCGGATCAAGATGTCGCCATTGGGCAAGCGCTCGGGCATCTGATACTGCGACAGATCATCGACCAGCGCGCCCAGACGGCCCAGCATCGCCAGCACATCGTCCTCCAGAAGCGGGCCGATGTCGTCCATCAGCCCTTCGAGAGCCGCACGTGCCCCCTCGCCCAGCATTTCCAGCCCCCGGCGCAGATCGGGCGCGGGCTCTTGCGCCCGCAGGGGCGCAGACAGGCTCAGCATCACCGCACCACAGATGATCAAGACACCGGCCCGTCGCATGGTCCAATCCTCCCTCAGGTATGGGTCATATGGGGGTGCGTGCGCGCGATGTCACCCTGTCCGGCCCGGTTGGGCGCGCTCGGAAATCTCTTCCCATGCCCGATTGATCGCGATCAGCCGCCGTTCGGCCAGCTTCATCGCCTCTTCCGGCACGCCGCGCGCCATCATGCGGTCGGGATGGGTCGCGCGCACGGCGGCACGCCAGGCGGTGCGGATATCCTCAAGCGGCGTTGCGGGCGTGACCCCCAGCACCGTGTAGGGATCGGGGGCTGCACCCGCCACATGGGCCGCGCGGATGCGGCAAAACTCGGCCTCGCTCAGGTCGAAGATGTGGGCCACCCGCGACAGGAACGCATCTTCGGCCGGGTGATAGGCCCCATCGGCGGTGGCGATGTGAAACAGCCCACCCAAAAGATCCGGCAAGACCCCGTCGCGGCCGCGCCCCTGAAACATGCGCGCGATGCGCCGGGCGTAGTCCTCGAAGCCCGCCACATCCTCGCGCGCCAGGTTGAAAACGCGCGCCGCTGCGCGTTCCTCGGCGGGGGGGATGTGAAACACCTGCCGAAAGGCTGCCACCTCGTCGCGGGTGACCTGCCCGTCGGCCTTGGCCATCTTGGCCGACAGCGCGATCACCGCGATGGTAAAGGCGACCGACCGCTCGGGCGGGGTGCGCAGCCGGTCGAACACGACCGAAAGCCCCTCGCCCGTGGCAAGGGCGGCCAAGGCATCTTGAATGCGGGACCAAAGCGACATGGGTCTTTCTAGCCCAAAGCGCCGTGCCCTGTCAGCGCAAAGCGCATCGGCTCAGAGCATTTTCTGCATCACGACCAGATCGTGCCAGCGCCCGAATTTCCACCCCACCTCAGGCAGGCGGGCGATCACCTGATAGCCCAAGGCGGCGTGAAACCCGGCCCCGCCCGCATTCTCGCCCGCCACGCCCGCGATCATCGAATGGATGCCCGCCGCCCGCGCATGATCCTCGGCCGCGGTCATCAGCGCGCGCCCCAGCCCTGCGGCGCGTGCCGCTTCGGCCACATGGATCGAATGCTCCATCGTATGGGCATAGCCCGGTCCGTTGCGGAACTGGCCATAGATCACGAACCCCAGAACCGCGCCCGCGCCTTCGGCCACGAAACAGGGCTGATCGACGATCTGCACCGCCAGTGCCACGGGGTCTTTCGCGGCGGTGGTAAAGGTCTGGCTGGTGTCGCGGATCACATGGTTCCAGATCGCGGCGATGCTGCCCGCGTCGTCGGCCTTGGCCCGGCGGATCACAGCACCACCTCGCCTTTGGCTGTGGCGATGCGCGCCTCCATCCGCGGGGCAGGGGATGGGACAATCGCGATGCGCGGGTCATCCATCAGCCCGGCAAGCGCCGCCCGCAAGCCGTCGGCCTGCGGTGAAAACAGCGTCAGCCCCACCAATCGCGCGCCCAGATCGGTCAGGCGCGCCGCCGGATGCGCCGTGCCCTGCCATTCGATCAGCGCCGGAAACAGCCCGTCAAAGGGCAGCCGCCCATCCACCGGAACCGCCATGCGCCAGCGCAGATCGGCGCGCGCCAGATCCCATGGCCGCCCCGTGCCCGGCGGCGCCAGTGCCAGAGCCGCCTCCAGATCGGCGCAGCGACAGATCCATGTCGTGGCGCGCGGCGGCCCCGCGAAGCGGTCCAGATCGAACCAGCGCGGCTGGGCGGGGGCGGTGCCTTCGGGGTCGATGGCGATGACCTCCAGATACTCGGCGCCCAGCGACATCAGCCGGTTGTGCGTGCCCATGTGCGGATGCTGCCCGCCGGGCTGCAGCGCCAGACCGAGCCCGGCCTCCACCGCCGCCGCGCCCGCCGCCAGATCGGTGGCCGCCACCGCGATATGATCGAAAACCAGCATCCCTGTCGCCCTTTGCCCCAAACCCGTCGCCCCGCGCCATGCGCGCGCGCCCGAATGGCTTTTCCGTCGCGCCCATGTCCGACGTCAAGACCGCGCTGCGCCAAACCGCCCATGCCGCCCGCAAGCAGGCCTTTGAGGTGTGCGCGCAAAGTGGTGCCCTTGCGGCGGCCACCGCCCATCTTCTGGCCGAGATCGGCCCGGCTGATGGGCACAGCATCGCGGGCTACCTGCCCATCCGCACCGAGATCGACCCCCGCCCCGCCATGGCGGCGCTGCACCAGATGGGTGCGCGCATCGGCGTGCCGGTGATCGCGGGGGCGGGCCGGCCGCTCGATTTCCGGCTCTGGACGCCCGAGGCGGCGCTGATCCCCGGACCCTTCGGCGCGTTGATCCCCGAGCGTGGCGACTGGATCACGCCCGACACGCTGATCGTGCCGCTGGTGGGGTTCGATGCGGCCTGCAACCGCCTGGGCTATGGCGGGGGGTTCTATGACCGCACGCTGGCGCGGCTGGCGGCATCTGGCCCCGTGCGCAGCCTTGGCTTTGCCTTTGCCGCCCAGCAATTGCCGCCGCTGCCCACAGAGCCCACCGATATCGCGCTTGATGCCATCGTGACCGAGGCGGGGGTGATCCGGCCCTGAGGGGCCGTGATTTCCCGCTTGCCCCGCCGCGCGCCCGCGCCTAATCCATGGGGCATGCGTATCCTTTTTCTTGGCGACGTGATGGGGCGCGCGGGCCGCGCCGCGGTCACCGAGCATCTGCCGAAACTCCGCACCGATTGGCGCCTCGATTTCGTGGTGGTCAATGCCGAGAACGCGACCGCCGGGGCCGGCCTGTCGGTGGGCCACGCCAAGGAGATTCTGGATGCCGGTGCCGATTGCCTGACCTTGGGCGATCACGCCTTTGACCAGCGCGACATGCTGCAAGCCATCACGCAAGAGCCGCGCATCCTGCGCCCGCTCAACTTTGCCAAGGATGCCCCCGGCGCAGGCGCGCGTGTGTTTCAGGCGCGCGGCGGGCGGCAGGTGCTGGTGGCCCAGGCCTTGGGTCAGGTGTTCATGAAACGCCCCTTTGACGATCCCTTTTCCGCGCTTGACGCGGTGCTCAGGAAATTCCCGCGCGGCGGCACGGTGCAGGCCGCGCTGATCGATATCCATGCCGAGGCGACATCGGAAAAGATGGCCGTGGGTCATTTCTGCGACGGGCGCGCCAGCATCGTGGTGGGCACCCACACCCATGTGCCCACGGCCGATGCGATGATCCTGCCCGGCGGCACCGCCTATCAATCCGATGCGGGGATGTGCGGCGATTACAATTCGGTCATCGGCATGGACAAGGCCGAACCGATGCGCCGCTTCATCACCGGCATGGCGCGCGATCGGTTCACCCCCGCCTCGGGGCCCGCCACGCTGTCGGGGCTTTTGGTCGAAACCGAGGATCGCACGGGGGCTGCCAGCGCGCTCCACCCGGTGCGCATCGGTGGACCGCTTTTGCCCGCAGGCCCGCTTTAGATGCGGCGTGACTGGGCGGGCTATGCGCTGATCCTCGTGCTGTGCGGCGCGGCCTGGGGCATGTCACAGCCCCTCGCCAAGATCGCGGTGACCGAAGGCTATCGGCATTTCGGCATCATCTTCTGGCAATTCGCCATCGGTGCGGCCCTGTTGGGCGCGATCAATCTGGCGCGCCGCCGCCCGCTCCCGCGCCAGGGGCGGCATCTGGCCTTTTACACCATCATCGCGCTGATCGGCACGCTTTTACCCAATTCCGCCAGCTACACCGCCGCGATCCATCTGCCGTCGGGGATCATGTCGATCGTCTTGTCGCTGATCCCGATGCTGGCCTTTCCCATCGCATTGGCGCTGGGGCTCGATCGGTTTTCGGCGCTGCGTCTGGTGGGGCTGGTGCTTGGTCTGGTCGCGATGATCCTGATTGCCGCCCCCGAAAGCAGCCTGCCGGATCGGGCGATGGTCTGGTGGCTGCCGCTGGCGCTGGTGGCCCCGGTCTTTTATGCCTTCGAGGCCAATTTCGTCGCCCGCTATGGCACCGAGGGGCTGGACGCCGTGCAGGTCCTGCTCGGGGCCTCCCTGGTCGGGCTTGTGCTGGCCGCGCCGCTTTCGGTGATGACCGGCCAATTCATCTCGCCCATCCGGCCTTTGGGCATGGCGGAATGGGCGATCATCGGCTCATCGCTGGCCCATGCGGGGGCCTATACCGCCTATGTCTGGCTGGTGACGCGCGCCGGATCTGTCTTTGCGGCACAGGTGTCCTATCTGGTGACGGGCTTTGGCATTTTGTGGGCCAAGCTGTTGCTGGGCGAGACCTATTCGCCCTGGGTCTGGGCGGCGCTGGTCTTGATGCTGGCAGGGCTTGCGCTGGTGCAGCCGCGCAAACCGCCCGCGCCCGTCGCGGCCGCCTGACACGCCCACGACCTGTCGGCTTGTGCTGCGCTGGCGCAAGGTTACACTGGCCGCAGCCCAGGACGCGTGTGTGAAGGGATCAGTATGTTGGCGCTTCCCCTTACCGATACCGGCCAAGCGCTTCTGGCCATCGCGCTGATGCTGGGCATGTTTGTGTTGTTCCTGCGTGAACGCTGGCCGACCGAGGTGGTGGCCATCGGCGGTGTGGCGCTGTTGCTGATCCTCGGGCTCTTGCCGACGGACCGCGCCACCGCCGTTCTGGCCAACCCTGCGCCATGGACCATCGCGGCGATGTTCATCGTGATGGGTGCGCTGGTGCGCACGGGGTCGCTGGATCGGCTGACCAAATTCGCCGAGGCCCGCGCCGCGTCGAACCCGGCGCTGGCGGTGGCGACGCTTCTGGGGTTCGTGGCGATCGCCTCGGCCTTCATGAACAACACCCCGATCGTGGTGATCATGCTGCCCGTTTTCGTGCAGATCGCGCGCATTCTGGGCGTGGCGCCCTCCAAGCTCCTGATCCCGCTCAGCTATGCGGCGATCATGGGGGGCACGATGACGCTGATCGGCACCTCGACCAACCTGTTGGTCGACGGCGTTGCCCGTGCCGAGGGGATGACCCCCTTTACCATCTTTGAAATCACGCCCATCGGGCTGGTGGTGGTGGCATGGGGCCTCGTGTATCTGCTGGTCTTTGGCCGCCATCTGCTGCCCGAGCGCAGTTCGATGGCCGCATTGCTGGGCAATGCGCGTTCCCGGCCGAAATTCTTCACCGAAGTGGCCGTGCCCGAAGGCTCCGCATTGATCGGGCAGAATGTGAATGCGGTCGATCTTTTCGCCCGTGACGGTGTGCGGCTGATCGATGTGCTGCGGGGCGACGCGTCGCTCCGGCGCGACATGACGGGCGTGGTGCTGCAAGCCGGCGACCGGGTGGTCTTGCGCACCGACATGGCCGAGGTGCTGGGCCTTCAGGCGTCACGGGAACTCAAGACCGTCGACAAGCTCAGCTCGGTCTCCACCATCACGGTCGAAGTGCTGATCACGCCCGGCGCGCGCATGGTCGGCCGCACCCTGGGCAGCCTGCGGTTGCGCCGCCGCTACGGGGTCTATCCGCTTGCGGTGCATCGGAGGGACCAGAACATCGGCACCCAGCTCGATGAGCTGATCGTGCGCGTCGGCGATACCCTCCTGATCGAAGGCGAGCCGACCGACATCCAGCGCCTTGCCGCCGACATGGACCTTGGCGATGTCAGCGAACCCTCGGAACGGGCCTATCGCCGCGACAAGGCCCCCATTGCCATCGCCGCCATGGCGGGGATCGTGGGTCTGGCGGCCTTCGACATTGCCCCGATCCTTGTGCTGGCGGTGATCGCGGTGGCGGTTGTGCTCTTGTCGGGCTGCATCGATGCGGATGAGGCGTTTTCCTTTGTCGATGGGCGGCTGCTGGCGCTGATCTTTGCGATGCTGGCCGTGGGTGCGGCGCTCGATCACACCGGGGCCATCGAATTGATCGTGGGCCAGGTGGTGCCATGGCTGAGCGATCTGCCGCCCTGGGTGCTGGTCTGGGCGGTCTATTACATGACCACCATCCTGACCGAGCTTGTGTCCAACAACGCCATCGCCGTGATCATGGCACCCATCGCCATCGCGCTGGGCCACGCCATGGGGGTTGATCCGCGCCCGCTTGTCGTGGCGGTGATGATCGCGGCATCGGCCTGTTTCGCGACGCCCATCGGCTATCAGACCAACATGCTGGTCTATGGGCCGGGCGGATATCGTTTCACCGATTTTCTGCGCATCGGCATTCCGCTGAACCTGAGCCTTGGCGTGGTGGTCTGTCTGACCATCCCCTTGTTGTGGCCGCTGTGATTGGGGGGGGTGGGTTTTCCTGACGGAAAACCCGTGGGAAAACGCCTGTTTTCCCACCCGCGAAGCATGCTTCGCGGGCCGGAAATCTCAAGATTTCCGGTGCGGAAAACCCGGGTTTTCCGCCCCCCCTTTCCACCATCATCATGGCTGGGCGTGCATTTGCGCCAAACCCGTTGACGCCGGTCAAGCCGCCCCGCCCTGACCGGGGCTATCGTTTCCTCCCAAGGTAATCCGCCCTGACCCAAGTGCTGCAGCCTTGCACGGGTCATGGCCGCACAGGACGGCGCGATATGTGGACCATGGCCCTCGACCGGATGCTCGACCGGTTCATCGTGACCGGCGCGCTTGATCTGACCTTTCCCGATGGGCGGCGTCGCCGCTATGGGCCGGGGGGGCAGGGGGCGGATGTGCAGGTCGCCTTGCATGACCCCGCGCTGCCCCGGCGGCTTGTGATGTCGCCCGAACTGGCGCTGGGCGAGGCCTATATGGATGGCACGCTCACCATCGCGGGCGATGATCTGGACGGGTTTCTGGCGCTGATGACGCGCAACGCGGCCCATCCGCCGGTGGGGCTGCGCGCATTGGCTCAGCGCGTCACGCGTTGGACACGGCGGCGCGATCAGACCAACCCGGCAGAGCGGGCGCGCGCCAATGTCGCCCATCACTATGATCTGTCCGGCGCGCTCTATGATCTGTTTCTCGATGCGGATCGTCAGTATTCCTGCGCCTATTTCGCCGATCCCGCGATGACGCTGGAACAGGCCCAGATCGCCAAGACCCACCATATCGCCGCCAAGCTCTGCCTTCGGCCGGGCATGGAGGTGTTCGAGATCGGCTGTGGCTGGGGCGGCATGGCGCTGACGCTGGCGCGCGATTACGGGGTGCGCGTGCTGGGCGTGACGCTGTCGCAGGAACAGCACAAGATCGCCACCGACCGCGCCGCCCGGGCGGGCCTGTCGGATCGGGTTCGCTTTGAATTGACCGATTACCGCGCGGTTGCGGGCCGCTTTGACCGCATCGTGTCGATCGGCATGTTCGAACATGTGGGCGTGCCCCATTACGGGGAATATTTCGACCTGATCCGCGACCGGCTCGCGCCCGATGGGGTGGCGCTGATCCACACCATCGGGCGCATGGGGCCGCCGGGGGCCACCAGCCCGTGGATCACCAAATACATCTTTCCGGGCGGCTATGTTCCGGCCCTGTCGGAAATGGCCGCCGCCGTCGAAGGCGCGGGTCTCTGCCCCACCGATCTGGAGGTCTGGCGCCTGCATTATGCCCAAACGCTGCGCCATTGGCACGACCGCTTTCAGGCAAACCTGCCACAGGCCCGCAGCCTTTATGACGACCGCTTCTGTCGCATGTGGCGCTTTTACCTCAAGGCCAGCGAACACACCTTTCGCCACAACCGCCAATGCGTGTTTCAACTGCAACTGGCCCGCCGCCAGGACGCGGTGCCGCTGACGCGCGATTATCTCTACCCGGCTCGGGCCCCCCGCGCGCTGCACGCGGCCCAGTAGCGACACCTCCCCCGCATTCGCACCTTGCGCCCCGGCTGTCCCTGTCTATAACACCGCCAATTTGCGCCAGCCGTCGCGGGGGACCCCATGCCGAAAAGAACCGACATCCGCTCGATCATGATCATCGGCGCGGGGCCCATCGTCATCGGCCAGGCCTGCGAATTCGACTACTCGGGCGCGCAAGCCTGCAAGGCGCTGCGCGAGGAAGGCTATCGGGTCATTCTGGTCAATTCCAACCCCGCCACGATCATGACCGACCCCGGGCTGGCGGATGCCACCTATATCGAACCGATCACCCCCGAGGTCGTGGCCCGCATCATCGAGAAAGAACGCCCCGACGCGCTCTTGCCCACCATGGGCGGTCAGACGGGTCTGAACACCTCGCTCGCGCTCGAGGAAATGGGCGTTCTGGCGAAATTCGGGGTCGAGATGATCGGCGCCAAGCGGGCCGCCATCGAAATGGCCGAAGACCGCAAGCTCTTTCGTGAAGCGATGGACCGGATCGGGCTGGAAAACCCCAAGGCCACCATCGTCGCCGCGCCCAGGCTGCCGAACGGCAAATACGACATCAAGACCGGTCTGCAACAAGCCATCGACGCCATCGAATATGTCGGCCTGCCCGCCATCATCCGCCCCGCCTTTACCCTTGGCGGCACGGGTGGCGGTGTGGCCTACAACCGCGAGGAATACGAGTTCTACTGCCGCACCGGCATGGAGGCCTCGCCGGTCGCGCAAATCCTCGTCGACGAGTCGCTCTTAGGCTGGAAGGAATTCGAGATGGAGGTTGTCCGCGACCGCGCCGACAACGCCATCATCGTGTGTTCCATCGAAAACGTCGATCCGATGGGCGTGCATACGGGCGACAGCATCACGGTCGCGCCCGCGCTGACGCTGACCGACAAGGAATACCAGATCATGCGCAACGGCTCGATCGCGGTTCTGCGCGAGATCGGCGTGGAAACCGGCGGCTCGAACGTGCAATGGGCGGTCAACCCCGCCGACGGCCGCATGGTGGTGATCGAGATGAACCCGCGCGTGTCACGCTCATCCGCGCTGGCCTCCAAGGCCACGGGCTTTCCGATTGCCAAGATCGCCGCGAAACTGGCCGTGGGCTATACGCTCGATGAGCTGGACAACGACATCACCCGCGTCACCCCCGCCAGCTTCGAGCCGACCATCGATTACGTCGTCACCAAGATCCCGCGCTTTGCCTTCGAGAAATTCCCCGGCGCCGAACCCACGTTGACGACCGCGATGAAATCGGTGGGCGAAGCCATGGCCATCGGCCGCAGCTTTCATGAAAGCCTGCAAAAGGCGCTGGCCAGCCTCGAGACCGGCCTGACCGGCCTTGACGAGATCGACATCGCCGGCGCCCCGCAGGAAGCGGCGATCATCAAGGCGCTGTCGCGTCAGACCCCCGACCGCATCCGCATCATCGCGCAAGCCATGCGCCACGGCCTTGGCGACGACGCCATCCACCATGTCACCCGCTTTGATCCGTGGTTTCTGGCCCGCATCCGCGAGATCGTCGACACCGAGGCCCAGATCCGCCGCGATGGCCTGCCCATGACCGAGGATGGTCTGCGCCGCCTCAAGATGATGGGCTTTACCGATGCGCGGCTGGCCCGGCTCACCGGCCGGGACGAGGCCAACATCCGCCGTGCGCGCCTCAACCTTGGCATCCACGCCCAGTTCAAGCGCATCGACACCTGTGCCGCCGAATTCGAGGCCCAGACGCCCTATATGTATTCCACCTATGAACACCCCACCATGGGCGAACCCGAATGCGAGGCCCGCCCCTCCGACCGCAAAAAAATCGTGATCCTTGGCGGTGGCCCGAACCGGATCGGTCAGGGGATCGAGTTCGATTACTGCTGCGTCCATGCCTGCTACGCGCTCAGCGACGTGGGCTTTGAGACCATCATGATCAACTGCAACCCCGAAACCGTCAGCACCGATTACGACACCTCGGACCGGCTCTATTTCGAGCCGCTGACCTTTGAGCATGTGATGGAAATCATGCGCGTCGAACAATCGCGCGGAACGCTGCATGGCGTGATCGTGCAATTCGGTGGCCAGACGCCGCTCAAGCTGGCCAATGCGCTGCATGATGCGGGCATCCCGATCCTTGGCACCACGCCCGATGCCATCGATCTGGCCGAAGACCGCGAACGCTTCCAGAAGCTTGTCCAGCGTCTGGGCCTCAAACAGCCCGAAAACGCCATCGCCACCACCGACGCTGAGGCGAAAGCGGCGGCCGAGAAACTGGGCTATCCGCTGGTGATCCGCCCCTCCTATGTCCTGGGCGGCCGCGCGATGGAGATCGTGCGCGATACGGGCCAGCTTGATCGCTACATCCGCGAGGCGGTCGTTGTCTCGGGCGACAGCCCCGTCTTGCTCGACCGCTACCTGTCGGGCGCGGTCGAGGTCGATGTCGATGCGCTCTGCGACGGCAGCGATGTGCATGTCGCGGGCATCATGCAGCATATCGAGGAAGCGGGCGTGCATTCCGGCGACAGCGCCTGTTCGCTGCCGCCCCACACGCTCAGCGACGATATCCAGACCCGCATCATCGACCAGACCAGGGCGCTTGCCCATGCCCTCAATGTCGTGGGGCTGATGAATGTGCAATTCGCCGTCAAGGATGACGAGATCTATCTGATCGAGGTCAACCCGCGCGCCTCGCGCACCGTGCCCTTTGTCGCCAAGGCGACGGATTCGGCCATCGCCTCGATCGCGGCCCGCCTGATGGCGGGCGAAAAGCTGTCGGCCTTTCCGCAGGCCGCACCCCATAAACCCGTCGATGACGCCACCGTCATTCCGATGGGCGATCCGATGACGCTGGCCTCCTACCGCACGCCATGGTTCTCGGTGAAGGAAGCGGTGCTGCCCTTTGGCCGCTTTCCCGGTGTCGATACGCTTCTGGGCCCCGAAATGCGCTCCACCGGCGAGGTGATGGGCTGGGACCGTACCTTCCCCCGGGCCTTTCTCAAGGCACAGCTGGGCGCGGGCACCGTGCTGCCCGATGCGGGCACCGTCTTTGTCTCGATCAAGGATGACGACAAGGGCCCGGTTCTGATCGAGACCGCCGGGATTTTGCGCGCGCTCGGTTTCGATCTGCTGGCGACCAGCGGCACGGCAGCCTTCCTCAAGGCCCATGGCATCCCATCGGCTGTCGTGAACAAGGCCTATGAGGGCGGCCGCTCCATCGTCGACATCATCAAGGATGGCGGCGTGCAGCTGGTTCTGAACTCGACCGAAGGCGCCCAGGCGGTGGAGGATTCACGCTCCATGCGCGCGGTGACGCTGGCCGACAAGATCCCCTATTTCACCACGCTGGCCGGCAGCCACGCGGCAGCACTTGCGATGCGCGCAAGTAGGGAAGGCGAGCTGGGGGTCAGGTCGCTGCAAGGCTGACCCCAGGCTGGGTGCAACCCAACCAGCCCGCCCCTCCCCCACCAGAAATCCGTGGGGCGCACCTTGCGGGCCGTAGGGTGGGGTTTCACCCCACCACTGCCCCCTCGGCCGGGCTTTGGCCCGGCCCCTTTGCCCGTATCCCACCACACCAAGCCGCGCATCGCCGTGCCGGGGGGCGGCCCGGCGATGCGCGGCGGCCTTCGGCCTTGTCCCGCGCGGCGGGATGAATTGGTCAATGCGCATCGCAAGCTTCAGGGTGGGTGCAACCCACCATCTCCGCGCGCCGTCGCGCCATGGGCCGGGCGTGGGCCCGGTGCCCCGCCCTTACTTGCCCCGGCCGCCCCACCCGCCAAGCCGCCGCACGCTCTGCATCCGCGCCCTCACCGCCGCCGCTTTTCCATATCCCCCCAGTCCGGCATCGGCTGGCTGGCCTGCCAGTTCTCGCGGAAGGGCTCGATCGTTTCTTCGCCGCGCAACAGCCCCGCCAGCTTGGCATGCATGAAGGACCGCAGCACGTCGTTCATCCGGGGCTGGTAGCCCGGCCCCATCGAACGGAACCAGCGCACCACATCTTGATCCAGCCGGACCGTCACCCGTGTCTTGGCGCTCTCGCGGCGGCTGGCGATCTCGTGCCAGTCTTGCGGGATGCGCTGGTCCAGCCAGATGCGCTGGTGCATGTCCCATTCGAAACGCCGCAGCGCCTCGACCATGTAGAAATGATGTTCCCGCTGGCGGCGGCCCAGCGGCTGTTCTGACGGTTCCATGCCCGCCCCCTTTCTCGTGGAAAGGGGGCAGTTTCGGCTGGTCAGATGAACAAAGCGTTGATGCAGCGCCAGTGGACCGGCTGTGTACGGCCTGTGTACGCGCTGTGCCGCCCCGGGTTTATCCCCGATGCGGGGCGTAGATCTCCGCCACCCGCGCCACGACGGCCTCAAGCGACAATTCCCGGCTTTCACCTGTCTTGCGGCTGGTCAGCTCCACCGTGCCGCCCGCCAGACCGCGCGGGCCGACCGTGATCCGCCACGGCAGGCCGATCAGGTCCATGGTGGCGAATTTCGCGCCCGCGCGTTCCGTGCGGTCGTCGTAAAGCGGCTCCAACCCCTTGGCTGCAAAGGCTTTATACAGATCCTCACAGGCCCCGTCGCAGGCCGCATCGCCTTGTTTCAGGTTCACGATGCCAACATGGAAGGGCGTCACCCCTTCGGGCCAGATGATGCCGTTCTCGTCATGGCTGGCCTCGATGATGGCGCCGACCAGACGGCTCACCCCGATGCCATGGCTGCCCATATGCACCGGCACGCGGTTGCCCTGACCATCATCAACCAAAGCCCCCATCGCATCGGAATACTTGGTCCCGAAATAAAAGATCTGCCCCACCTCAATCCCACGCGCAACCCGTTGACGTTCAACGGGAATTTTCGCGAATACATCCGGGTCATGGGTCTCGTCGGTGCGCGCGTAGCGCGAGGTGAATTCTTCCAGCACCGACTGGCATTGCGCATGGGACGCATAGTCGATCTCGCGATCGCCAAAGCGCAGATCGGTGATCTCGCTGTCATAGAATACCTCTGACTCGCCCGTTTCGGCCAGCACAAGGAATTCATGCGTATCATCGCCACCAATCGGCCCCGAGGCCGCGCGCATCGGGATCGCCTGCAAGCCCATCCGCTCATAGGTCCGCAGATAGCTGACCAGATGGCGATTATAGGCGTGCAGCGCATCTTCTTTCGTCAGATCAAAATTGTAGCCGTCCTTCATGTAGAATTCCCGGCCCCGCATCACGCCAAAGCGCGGGCGGATCTCGTCGCGGAATTTCCACTGGATCTGGTACATCGTCAGCGGCAGATCCTTGTAGCTTGTCACATGCCCGCGGAAAATGTCGGTGATCAGTTCCTCGGCGGTGGGCGTGAACAGCATGTCGCGGTCATGGCGGTCCTTGATGCGCAGCATCTCGGCCCCGTAGGCGTCATAGCGGCCGCTTTCCCGCCACAGGTCGGCGGATTGGATCGTGGGCATCAGCATCGGCAGATGACCCGCCCGGATCTGTTCTTGATGAACGATATCCTCAAGCCGTTTCAACACCTTGTAGCCCAAAGGCAGCCAGGAATAGATGCCGGCGCTGGCCTGCTTGATCAGCCCGGCCCGCAGCATCAGCCGGTGGCTGACGATCTGCGCCTCGGCGGGGGTTTCCTTGAGGACGGGCAGGAAATAGCGGCTCAGGCGCATGGTGGTCATCTTTCTGGCTACTTCGTTTGCGCGAGCCATACGCCATTGGAAATCGCCTCACAAGCGGGCGCTGGCGGTGCGCGCTCAGCTGCCTTGCTCGATGATCGGCTCGACATCCATTGCACTGGCCAGCGCACGGAAACGGGCTTGGGCCACTTCGCCGAACAGATCGCGCCCCGCATCCGTATGCAGCCGCAAGATCAGCTCGCGCCGCTTGGGCCGATACGTCAGCGTCCCATGCTCGGACGGGTTGGCGACCGCGAACATGGCGCCAAAGCGCATGGCGCGGCCAAGAATTTCGGCCTCGCGCACCTGATCTTCGGGCAAGAGCGCCAGCAACTCCGTATCGAACCCCGTGCCCACCCGGCTGGATCGGTAGCGGTGCAACAGCGCCAGCCCCAGATAGACACGTTCGCCATGCGTCATGCCGCCCAGATTGGCCCGCGTGGCATTGTCGAAACAGACCTCGGCGCGGTAATCGGGATGGGCGCGCCAGCTGACGTCATGCAACAGACAGGCGGCCCGGATCAGGCGCTTCTTGTCATGGCGCGCGCGCGGGAACAGCGGCTCGACAAAGCGGTAGAGCTTGCGACCAAAGCCCGGCATCCGTGCCGATTGCGCCTCGGAATGGCGAGCGGCTTCGATCAGCGGGTCGCGTTCCTTGAGCGCATCCGACATCTGCTCATAGAGCAACCCCTCGCGGATCCCATAAGAGGATATGGCGATTTCGCGCGGCTTGAGTTTGCGCACCAGAGCGCGCAACACATCCGCCGCCATGGGCACCAGACGCATCCGTTCCGGGCTGGTTCCGGTGCGCGCGCGCAGCGCTTCGATGTCGGTCCCGTCGATGTATTTCAGCGTATCGAGGATGCCCTTGGGCGTCATGCGGTATTCATGCAGCACCTTCAGCGGATAGCCCCGGCGCTCCATGTCGATGCGCGCAATGGCCCGCCAAGAGCCGCCCACCAGAAACAGCCGCCCCGGCGTCTCGGGAAACCCCTTGGCCAGGGTCGCAACCTCCGCCTTGATATGGGCGCGCAGCGCTTTCTTGCTGCAGGTCATCCCCATCAGCTTCAGCGGCCCCAGATCCGATGTTGCCCGCTGGCCCACCTTGCCGCTGCCCTTGAGTTCAGCCAGCTCCATCGATGATCCACCGATGTCGCAGATCAGCCCCGCAGCCCCCGGCCAACCCAAAAGCACGCCCTGTGCCGACAGCCGCGCCTCTTCGGCGCCATCGATCACGCGAATGGACAATCCTGTTTCGGCCCGCACCTGTTCGCGGAACGCCAGCCCATCTTTGGCATCGCGCACGGCGGCGGTGGCGACGGCCAGCATCGGCGACACCTCGGCCGCCTCGGCCAGACGCGCAAAGCGGCGCAGGGCCGCCAAGGCGCGGATCTTGCCCTGTGGGTTCAGAAGCCCGGTTTCGGAAAAGCCGGCCCCAAGCCCGCAGAGGATCTTTTCGTTGAAGAAATAGGCCGGACTGCGCGCCGCACCGTCAAAAATCACCATCCGGACCGAGTTCGACCCGATATCGATCACACCCACACGGCTGAGCGATTGCGCTTCGGGCCCGTCGAAAAGCGGCACGCCAAAGGGACCCCATTCGGGGTGCACCTCGGGCTCTTCCGCACGCATTTGCCGTCCGCTCATGGGTCAGAGTGATGCAACGGACAAGGCCCTGTCGTCAATCATGGGGGTGACGCGGATCAATCGTGACTGTGCGTCAATTCCAGCACATCCTTGGCTCCGGCCGACCCGCGCCCGGACAGTGACGGGTTTTCCATAAAGAATCGGTGACAGGAAAACGGCGTCTCGATGCCGGTCAGATCGGGGCGCAGATAGCTGCCATCGGGCTGCAAAACCCACGATTGCGCCACATCCGCAAGGTTGGCCGCCATGATCTGGCTGACGATCTGTGCCTTGACGGTGGGCGTGCGACATTCGACCAGCGTTTCCACCCGTCGGCTGAGGTTTCGGCCCATCCAGTCGGCCGAAGAGATATAGACCCGCGCATGCTTGGACGGCAGGCCATGCCCATCCCCGAAACACAAGATGCGGGAATGCTCCAAAAACCGCCCGACGATGGATTTGACGCGGATGGTCTCGCTCAGACCCTTAACACCGGGGCGCAGACCGCAGATGCCCCGGATCACCAGATCGATCTTCACCCCCGCCCGCGACGCATCATAAAGTGCATCGATGACATCGGGGTCGATCACGCTGTTCATCTTGGCCCAGATCATCGCCGGGCGCCCGGCCTTGGCATGCTCGATCTCGGTCAGGATGTTCTCGAGGATCGTCGATTTCAGACTGAGCGGTGCGATCCTCAGGTTTTCCAGCCCTTCGGGCTCTGCGTAGCCGCCGACATAGTTGAACACCTTGGTAGCATCGCGCCCCAGCGCGTCGTCGCAGGTGAACAGCGACAGATCGGTATAGATGCGCGCCGTGATCGGATGGTAATTGCCCGTGCCGAAATGGGTATAGGTCACCAGCCGGTCGCCTTCGCGGCGTACCACGGTGCTGATCTTGGCGTGGGTCTTGTAGTTGATGAACCCATAGATCACATGGGCGCCGGCGCGCTCCAGCTTGCGCGATTGGCGGATGTTGGCGGCCTCGTCAAAGCGCGCCTTGAGCTCGACCAGAGCGGTCACCGATTTGCCGTTTTCGGCCGCCTCGCACAGCGCATCGACGATGGGCGATTCGTTCGACGTGCGGTACAGGGTCTGCTTGATCGCCACCACATTGGGATCGCGCGCGGCCTGTTGCAGGAAGCGGATCACCATGTCGAAGGTTTCATAGGGGTGATGCAGCAGCATGTCCTTTTGCCGGATCGCCGCGAACATGTCGCCATCGTGATCTTGCACGCGTTCGGGCACGCGCGGTGTGAAGCTGGGCCAAAGCAGATCGGGGCGTTCGTCGATCACCAGCTCCTTGAGCCGCACAAGGCCGATCATGCCGCGCACTTCGACGATCTCTTCGGGGCTGACGTGCAGCTGATCGACGATTTCGGTTTTCAGATCTTCGGGCGCATTGGCGCTGATCTGAAGGCGCACCACCTCGCCGCGGCGGCGACGCTTGAGCGCGGTCTCGAATTCGCGCACCAGATCTTCGGCTTCTTCCTCGACCTCAAGATCGCTGTCGCGCAGGATGCGGAACAGGCATGATCCCGACAGGCTGTAGCCCGGAAACAGCGCCCCGATCTGTAGCCGCAACAGTTCCTCAAGCGGCAAAAAGCGCACCTTGCCATCGGTCACGGGCAGGCGAATGAAACGGTCGATCTGTCCGGGGATCGGCAACAGCGCTTGCAGCCGCCGACCATCGCGGTCGCGCGTCATCTGCAGCGCCAGCGCGATGCCTTCGTTTGGAATGAAGGGAAAGGGATGGGCGGGATCGATCGCCAGGGGCGACAACACCGGAAAGACCCGCGCCATGAACACCTCGGCCAGCGCGGCCTTGTCATCGGCGCTGAGCTTGGCGGCGGTGACCACGCTGAGGCCCTCGGCCTCCAGTTCGGCCTTGAGTGCATTCCACGCCGCCTGCTGATGCTGCATCAGTCGGCGCGCATCGGCATTGATCAGCTTGAGCTGGACCGCGGGCGTGCGCCCATCGGCGGCGGGGGTCAGATTGCCCTCCTGTGCCAGACCGCGCAGGCCGGCCACGCGGACCGTGTAGAATTCATCGAGATTGCCCGCCGAGATCGAGATGAAGCGGACCCGCTCCAACAGCGGCACACGCGGGTTCATCGCCTCTTCCAGCACGCGCCAGTTAAAGGCCAGCCATGAAAGTTCGCGGTTGAAAAACCGTTGCGGTCCGGTGATCTGCGCGTCAGGCAGGGTCACGGGATCAGGCAGAGGTGCGGAAAGGAAATCGGCAAAGTTCATGGTCTTGGACCTAATTCGGGATCATGACGGCTACATGACGACAGCCTCTATTTTGCGCGTCTCATCCAGCGCCGTCCAGAGCGCTGCCCTGTTTTTGACTGTGATCGCCCAAGATCGCCTTCACATGCCGAAGGCCCGGTCGCGCCTTGTCGGCCAGCGCTTCGCCGTCAAGGGCGACGATCACGGCATATGCCGCGGCAAGCGACCGTTCGATGCGTGGCAGGATGTAGGACAAAAGCGCCGGCGTCAGCGCCATCTGGCGGTCGGCCGCCAGCTTTACCAAGACCGCCGACATCAGCCGATCATCGGGCGCCGCAAGCCGCAATTGCCCCGCCTGCTGCATCCGGCTGTCGAGATCGGGCAGTGTCACGCCCCAGCGTGCGGGCGGATTGCGCGCGGTCAGCAAAAGTGTGGCACCCCGGTCGGCGGCGGCATTGTGCAGGTGAAACAGGGCCTCTTGGGCGGCAGCCATCCCCGCGATGCGGTCCACATCCTCGATGATCAGCGCGGGGGCATCGGCCAGACGCGCGGGATCGCCCCCCGCCAAATCGCCAGACGTCACCAAAAGCGCGCCGGTTTGGGCGGCAAAGACATGGGCGAGATGCGTCTTTCCCGATCCCGCAGGTCCGATCAGCAGCATCTTTCCCAATGGCCATTCCTGCCATCCTTCGATCCCCGCAACGGCAGCAGCGTTGGCATCCGAGACGAAGAAATCGCTGCGCCCCATCGCCGCGCGAAAGGGCAGATCAAGCACAAGCTGTCGGGGCATCAGCGTGTCTCGTCTTCAGCCTTGGCCGCAGGCTGGGATTGACCGCGATACAGCAGACCGGCGCGGTATTGCTCCAACGCAAAGCGCACCAGGACGCCGATGGCAGCCGCGATCGGCACCGCCACCAGCATGCCCACAAAGCCAAACACCGTCCCGAAGGCCGACAGCGCAAAGATCAGCCAGACCGGATGCAGGCCCACGGACTTGCCCACCAGCTTGGGTGTCAAGATATTGCCTTCCACCATCTGGCCGAGCTGAAAGATCGCCGCAACCGCAAGGATTACCCACCAGTCGCCCCAGAACTGGAACAAGGCCAGCCCCACCGACAACGCCCCCCCCACCAGCGCCCCGACATAGGGAATGAAGGTCAACAGCCCCGCCAGAAGTCCGACAACCAGACCGAACTGGAGCCCCACCACCATCAGCGACACCGCGTAGAACACCCCAAGGATCAAACAGACCGTCCCTTGGCCTCGCACGAAGCTGGCCAGCGTGCGGTCGATGTCACCGGCCAGACGACGGATGATCGGAGCATGATCGCGCGGCAAGAGATTGTCGATCAGGGCGATCATCCTGTCCCAGTCCATCAGCATGTAAAAGGCCACGACCGGAACCACGACGATGAACACCAGCAGGTTCACCACCCCGGCCGCTGAACTGAGGAGCTGTTGCAAAAGCTGGCCACCGCGCGACTGGATCGTCTCGCCAATCGACATCAGCGATTGGCGCAAGGGCGATCCATCTTCCATGATCTGGGGAAAGTGTTCGGTCAGCCAGTTGCGCAACTGGTTGAACAGGTCAGGGGCCGACTGGATGAGGCCCTGGCTTTGCTGAACCAGAAGCGGAATGATCACCAGAAGCGACAAGATCACGATGGCGATCAGAAAGATGAAGATCACCACCGTGGCCAATAGCCGCGAAAGCCCCGCACGTTCCAGCCGGTCGGCGACCGGATCAAGGAAATAGGCGATGGCGCCGCCTACCACAAACGGCAAGATCACATGGCCAAGCGCCCAGAGCAGCACAAAGAGCACCGCCAAAGCGATGCCCCAGTAAAGCAGTTGCTGGCGGACGGGCAGGGCCATGGCGCCTCCTTGCAGGTATGGCCCCTTGATGGGGCAGGCCCGGCGTCAGGGCAAGGGGCAAGCTGCGCGCAGGCCGGGGGGGTGGCCGAAAACCCGGGTTTTCGTATGGGAAAACTCCGGTTTTCCCAAACGAAAAACTTGAGTTTTTCGCCCCCCTCAGGCCGTGCGCGCGGCCCGGATCAGCGCCAGAATATCGCGGGCCGCATCGGGAATGTTGGTGCCCGGTCCAAAGATCGCCTTGACACCTGCCGCCTTGAGGAAATCGTAATCCTGCGGCGGGATCACCCCGCCACAGATCACGATGATCTCGCCTGCGCCCGCTGCCTCGAGGGCTGCGATCAGCTTGGGGGCCAGCGTCTTGTGGCCCGCCGCTTGCGAGCTGATGCCCACCACATGCACATCATTGTCGATGGCATCTTGCGCGGCTTCTTCGGGGGTCTGAAACAGCGGGCCGACATCGACATCAAAGCCGATGTCGGCAAAGGCCGTGGCGATCACCTTGGCGCCGCGGTCATGGCCGTCCTGGCCCATCTTGACCACCAGCATCCGGGGGCGGCGGCCCTCGTCTTCGGCAAAGGCTTCGACATCGGCCTGAATGGCGGCAAAGCCCGCATCGCCGTCATAGGCCGCGCCATAGACACCGGCGAGCGTCTTGACCTCGGCCCGGTGACGGCCGAACACCTTTTCCATGGCCATGCTGATTTCCCCCACACTCGCCCGCGCGCGCGCCGCCGTGACCGCCGCCTCGAGCAGATTGCCACCTTCGGCTGCGCGCCGTTCCACCTCGGCCAGTGCGGCGTCGCAGGCGGCCTGATCGCGGGTTGCGCGGATGCGCGCCAGCCGGGCCACTTGCGCTTCGCGCACGGCGTCATTGTCGATTTCCAGAATGTCGATCGGATCCTCGACTTGCTTGCGGTATTTGTTGACGCCGACGATCACGTCTTCGCCCCGGTCGATCGCGGCCTGGCGGCGGGCGGCTGATTCCTCGATCCTGAGCTTGGGCATGCCCGAGGCGACCGCCTTGGTCATGCCGCCCATCTCTTCGACCTCCTGCATCAGCGCCCAGGCCTGATCAATCAGCGCGCCCGTCAGGCTTTCGATGTAGTAGGATCCCGCCAGCGGATCGACGACCTTTGTGACGCCGGTTTCCTCTTGCAAGATCAACTGCGTGTTGCGCGCGATGCGGGCGGCGAATTCGGTCGGCAGCGCAATGGCTTCATCCAGTGCGTTTGTGTGCAGCGATTGCGTGCCGCCCAGAACCGCGCTCATCGCCTCATAGGCGGTGCGGATGACGTTGTTGTAGGGGTCTTGTTCCTGCAAGGACACGCCAGAGGTCTGGCAATGGGTGCGCAGCATCTTGGAGCGTTCATCGCGCGCCCCGAATTCCGTCATCACCCGGTGCCACAGCGTGCGCGCGGCGCGCAGCTTGGCGATTTCCATGAAGAAATTCATCCCGATGGCAAAGAAGAACGACAGGCGCCCGGCGAATTTGTCGACATCCATGCCAGCCGCCATCGCGGCGCGCACATATTCCCGCCCATCGGCCAGCGTATAGGCCAGCTCCTGCACCAGATTGGCGCCTGCCTCCTGCATGTGGTAGCCCGAGATCGAGATCGAATTGAACTTGGGCATGTGGTCCGAGGTATAGGCGATGATGTCCGAGATGATCCGCATCGAAGGCTCGGGCGGATAGATATAGGTGTTGCGGACCATGAATTCCTTGAGGATGTCGTTCTGGATGGTCCCCGACAGCTTGGCGCGGTCATGGCCCTGTTCCTCGCCGGTGACGATGAAATTGGCCAGGATCGGGATCACGGCGCCGTTCATCGTCATCGACACGCTGATCTGATCGAGCGGGATGCCCTCGAACAGGATCTTCATGTCCTCGACGCTGTCGATGGCCACCCCCGCCTTGCCCACATCGCCGATCACGCGCGGATGGTCGCTGTCATAACCCCTGTGGGTCGCCAGATCGAAGGCGACGGAAACACCCTGCTGGCCCGCGGCCAGCGCCTTGCGGTAAAAGGCGTTGCTTTCCTCGGCGGTGGAAAAGCCCGCATATTGGCGGATGGTCCAGGGGCGACCCGCATACATCGTGGCCTTCACGCCCCGGGTGAAGGGGGCAAAGCCGGGCAGCGTATCAAGATGGGCCAAACCGTCAGTGTCGGCGGCGGTGTAGAGCGGCTTGACCGCGATCCCTTCAAGCGTATCCCATGTCAGGCTGTCGGGATTTTGCCCGCCCAGTTCCTTTTCGGCCAGCTTGCGCCATGCGTCCATCGTCTTGGTCATCGGCTCGTCCTTTTCAGTATCCGATCGGGCGCGCCTGCTGCGCTGCCGCTTTGTTTGTCAAAACCCTCGACCCGCTGCGCCATGGCGTGCGATGGGTCCGTTCACGGACCGCACCCTGCGCAAAAATCTTCGCTTTCGCGCCGACGCTTCCTATATCGACCTTGAATGGAGGACCGATGCGACCACAGCACCTTGCCCTGTTGACAGGCCTTTTTCTGTCGTTTCCCGCCATCGCCCTGACGCAAGGCGATGCCGCTGGTGTCGTGGCACCACAAACGGGCGACGATGCGCCATCCGCCATGATCGATCCGATGGAACCCCGCCATGCACGCGATGTGACGCTCGACGAGTTTTTGTGGATCGCGCGCCCCTTGGTGGTGTTTGCCGATTCGCCCGCCGATCCCCGGTTTCGCGAACAGTTGCAGATGCTGGCCGCGCGCCCCCAACCGCTGTTGGACCGCGACGTGGTCATCATCATCGATACCGATCCCACAGAACAAACCGCGCTGCGCACCGCATTGCGCCCGCGCGGATTCACGCTGGTGATCGTGCAGAAGGATGGTCGTGTCGGCCTGCGACGCCCCAGCCCGCGGGATGTGCGCGAGATCGTGCGCGGCATCGACAATTTCGCCCTTCGCCAGGAAGAGATACGGATGGGGGAATAAAGCCCCGCCCGTCTGGCGATATGCGGCGCGGCGCGGGGCACGGGCTTATTCGAACTCCATGATGATCTGATCGACCGCAAGGCTGTCACCCGGGCCACAGGTGATCGCGGCCACCACGCCACGGCGTTCGGCGCGCAGGATGTTTTCCATCTTCATCGCCTCGACGGTGCACAGCGTCTGGCCTTCCTGCACCTCCTGGCCCACCTCCACATCGATACGCACGATCAGACCCGGCATCGGGCACAGCAGGAATTTGGACGTGTCCGGCGGCAGCTTTTCGGGCATCAGGCGCGCCAGTTCGGCCTGACGCGGCGTGCGCACATGCACCTTCAGATCGGCGCCCCTTGTGCGGATGCGAAAGCCGCCGGGGATCTTGCCGACCTTGAGAACAAGCGGCGCGCCGTCAACCGTCAGGCGCGCCAACTGATCGCCCGGTGTCCAGTCCGACGTCACGCGCATCACGGCGCCATCGGCGAAGGACAAGGTCGATCCTTCATGGTCGGCAGCGATGGTGAGGGGGTATTCCTGAGCTTGCAGCCGGACAACCCAATCGCTGCCCACGCGGCGTTCGTGATTGTCCATCCGGCCCGAGACGCGGGTGCGCCGGATTTCGGCCACCCGGTACATCGCCGCTGCCGCTGCCGCGACGCGCTGGGCGGCATCGGCGGCCAGAGTGGCACCGCCAAAGCCTTCGGGATATTCCTCGGCGATGAAGGCGGTGGTGATGTTGCCGCTGACAAAACGCTCATGTTCCATCACCGCCGACAGGAACGGCAGGTTGTGGCCGATCCCTTCCACCTCGAAGCCGTCAAGTGCCACGCGCATCGCCTCGATCGCGCCCAGACGGTCGGGCGCCCAGGTGCAGAGCTTGGCGATCATCGGGTCATAAAACATCGAGATCTCGCCGCCCTCAAAGACGCCCGTGTCATTGCGCACGGCCGTTTCGCCGACAGGCGCATCGCCCTGCCATTTGCCCGACTGGTTGAGAGGGCCCGCCTGGATCTCGGCGGGGGGGCGGTAGCGCGTCAGCCGCCCGATCGAAGGCAGGAAATTGCGATAGGGGTCTTCGGCATAAAGCCGGCTTTCCATCGCCCAGCCGGTCAGCCGGATATCGTCTTGGGCAAAGGGCAGCTTTTCGCCCGCCGCCACGCGGATCATCTGTTCGACCAGATCGATGCCGGTGATCAGTTCGGTGACGGGATGTTCCACCTGAAGCCGGGTGTTCATCTCGAGGAAATAGAAATTGCGGTTGCCATCCACGATGAATTCCACCGTGCCCGCCGAAGTGTAGCCCACCGCACGCGCCAGCGCACAGGCCTGTTCGCCCATCGCGCGGCGGGTGGCGGCATCGAGGAAGGGCGAGGGCGCTTCTTCGATCACCTTTTGATTGCGGCGCTGGATCGAACATTCCCGCTCGCCCAGATAGACGCAATTGCCATGCGCATCGGCCAGCACCTGAATCTCGATATGACGCGGCTGGGTCACGAATTTCTCGATGAAGATGCGGTCATCCCCGAAAGACGATTTCGCCTCGTTCTTCGAGGCCTGAAAGCCTTCGCGTGCCTCAAGATCGGTCCAGGCAATGCGCATGCCCTTGCCGCCGCCGCCCGCACTGGCCTTGATCATCACCGGATAGCCGATTTCGTTGGAGATCCGCACCGCTTCATCGGCATCCGCGATCAGGCCCATATAGCCCGGCACGGTCGAAACCCCCGCGTTGGACGCGATCTTTTTGGAGGTGATCTTGTCGCCCATCGCCTCGATGGCGCCCGTCGGCGGGCCGACAAAGGCAACGCCCGCGCGGTCCAGCGCTTCGGCGAATTTCATGTTCTCCGACAAGAACCCATAGCCCGGATGCACCGCTTCGGCGCCGCTGGCGGTGATGGCTGCCATGATCTTGTCGATCACGATATAGCTTTCCGATGCCGGCGGCGGGCCGATATGGACCGCTTCATCGGCCATCTTGACATGCAGCGCACCCCGGTCGGCATCCGAATAGACCGCAACCGTGGCAATTCCCATCTTGCGGGCAGTCTTGATGACGCGGCAGGCGATCTCGCCCCGGTTGGCGATCAGAAGCTTCTTGAACATGGGCTGTCGTCCCTTCGTAGCGGGGCTGGGCCCCCGTTCTGGTGCAAAAGAAATGCGCGCATCGTGGCGGGCGCAGTCTGCCTATCGGATGGGGGATGGCCTGCTGGCCTGCTCTGGCCCTTGTCGACGGGTCCGATCATTCGATCGCCTCTTGCCACAAGCCGCTGCCGTCAAAGGCCTCGGGGAAGGCGGCGCGCGCGCGATCCTCGTCGATGATCAAAAGCGCCTCGTAGCTTTCCGGGTCGAAACGGTCTTCGGCCGGGATCACCTCGCGGCCGAAAAGCCACGACAGACGCCCTGCATCCAGATTGCCGCGTTCAAAGGGCTCGGTGCCAAAACACAGCCACAATGCCTCCATGAAGGCAGCATCCGCGCGCCGGTCGGCGGGCCGCCGGTCGGGGAAGCGTTCGCGCCGGATCAGTCTGGATGCCCCCTCCTTGTTGGCGCGGCGGATCGTGAATTGATAATCCGTTCCCGGAAGGCGGCCGGGAAATCCGCGATGCTTGATCATTGGCGCGCCTGTGTGGTCGGGGTGGCGGCAACGCTGTGCCGGAAGGGCGTCGTCAAGCGGCACGATTGCGCGCGGCGTGCCGTCAGCGCGGCCTTTCGGGCCAAGGGCAGGGCAAGCCAAGGGGTCAGCGCGTTCATGGCGTTTCAGTCTCTGGGCGACGTGCGATGCAATCGATCTCGACCAAGGCCCCAACGGCCAGCGCGGTCACGCCCACGGTCGTGCGCGCGGGCCGGCGATCGGGCGGGAAAAAGGTCTGATAGGTCTCGTTGAAGGCGGCATAGTCGCGCTCGAATTCCGTCAGATAGGCACGCATCTGCACCACATGGTTCAGGTCAAGACCCACACCCCTGAGCACCACGCGCAGATTTTCCATCACCCGCACCGTTTGCGCCGCCACGCCTTGCGGCAGGGGGGCGTCCGGGGCTGCCGGATCGGTCGGCATCTGGCCGGTCAGGATCACCCAGCCATCCGCCTCGACCGCGTGCGAAAAGGGCGCGACGGGGCGGGGTCCGCCGGTGATCATGTGAAAGATGGGTTCGCTCATCATCGGCTCCCGTAGGGCGGGACTGGTCCCGCCATGGCTTACAGCGGAATGTTGTCGTGTTTCTTCCAGGGCATCTGTTTGCGCTTGGTGCGCAGCTGGGCAAAGGCGCGACAGATGCGTCGGCGGGTCGATCGCGGCTGGATCACCTCGTCGATGAAACCACGCTCGGCCGCCACAAAGGGGTTGGCAAAGCGGTCTTCGTATTCCTTGGCGCGTGCCGCGATCTTGGCGGGATCACCCAGTTCGGACCGATACAAGATCTCGGTCGCGCCCTTGGCCCCCATCACCGCAATCTCCGATGTGGGCCAGGCATAGTTGATGTCGCCACGCAGATGCTTGGACGACATCACCACATAGGCCCCGCCATAGGCCTTGCGGGTGATCACTGTCACCTTCGGGACCGTCGCCTCGCCATAGGCAAACAAGAGCTTGGCGCCATGCTTGATGACGCCGTTATATTCCTGCGTCACGCCGGGCAGGAAGCCGGGCACATCGACCAGCGTCAGGATCGGGATTTCGAAGCAATCGCAAAACCGCACGAAACGTGCCGCCTTGCGCGCGCTGTCGATATCCAGAACCCCCGCCAGCACCATGGGCTGGTTGGCCACCACGCCCACCGTCTGCCCCTCGAGCCGGATGAAGCCGGTGATGATGTTCTTGGCGAAATCTTCCTGAATCTCGTAGAAATCGCCTTCATCCGCGACCTTCAGGATCAATTCCTTCATGTCGTAGGGTTTGTTGGGATTGTCGGGGATCAGCGTGTCAAGGCTTTCCTCGATGCGGCCGGGATCGTCATAGAAGGGCCGCACAGGCGGCTTTTCGCGGTTCGACAAGGGTAGAAAATCGATCAGCCGGCGCACTTCGTTCAGCGCCTCGACATCGTTTTCAAAGGCGCCATCGGCGACCGAGGATTTGCGCGTATGGGTGGTGGCCCCGCCCAGTTCCTCGGCGGTCACGACCTCATTGGTGACGGTTTTCACCACATCGGGGCCGGTCACGAACATGTAGGAGCTGTCCTTGACCATGAAGATGAAATCGGTCATCGCCGGGGAATAGACCGCGCCCCCCGCGCAGGGGCCCATGATCAGGCTGATCTGCGGCACCACGCCCGAGGCTTCGATGTTGCGCTGAAACACCTCGCCATAGGCAGCAAGGCTTGCGACGCCTTCCTGAATGCGCGCGCCACCGCTGTCGTTGATGCCGATGACCGGCGCGCCGTTCTGGATCGCCATATCCATGATCTTGCAGATCTTGGCGGCGTGGGTTTCCGACACCGATCCGCCCAGAACGGTGAAATCCTGACTGAAGACATAGACCATCCGGCCGTTGACCGTGCCCCAGCCCGTGACAACGCCATCGCCCCGCGGTTTGGACTGTTCCATGCCGAAATCGGTGCAGCGATGGGTGACGAACATGTCGTATTCTTCAAAGGACCCTTCGTCGAGCAACAGCTCGATGCGCTCGCGGGCGGTGAGCTTGCCCTTGGCATGTTGCGCCTCGATGCGTTTTGCACCGCCCCCCAGACGCGCCTCGCCGCGGCGGTTTTCAAGCTCTTGCAAGATATCCTTCATGCCCGTCCCTTCCCCATCGGTCTGGCCCCATCGGGGCCCGCCCGCGCGCTCAGCCCCCTGATCCGGGGCGGACCCTAGGGCTGTCTTGGCACTTGCGCGAGTCTGAATCCGCATATTTGCAAATCAGTTTGCGGATCGGATCCGTTTTTTGCAAATCTGTGAAGTCATCTTTTGGCGCTCGCACAAGGCCGAGCAAGACGCCAGATTATGCATCGTTCCCGGTCCCACAGCCCTGGTGTGCCACATGCCGCAGATTCCCGTTCCCGTTACCACCATCGGTCTATTGATCGCCTCCAATATCTTCATGACCTTTGCGTGGTATGGGCATCTCAAATTCAAGACAGCGCCGCTTTTTGCGGTGATCCTGATCAGCTGGGCCATCGCATTTTTCGAGTATCTGCTACAGGTGCCCGCCAATCGGATCGGGCATGGCCATTTCTCGGCTGCCGAGCTCAAGACCATCCAGGAGGTCATCACACTCACGATCTTTGGCATTTTTTCCGTCGTCTACCTGCGCGAGCCCTTGGCATGGAACCATCTGGTGGGTTTTGGGCTGATCGCTGCGGGGGCGTTTTTCGTCTTTCACCGCTGGGGCTAGCGCACAGCGTCCCGCGCAAGGCCGCACGCCACGGGGGCTGGACGTACGCGGCACTTCGGCCTAATTGACGCGGCATGGCCACCCATCCGATGGTGCGGTTTCTTGACCGCACGACCCCGCCTCATATCGTCACGCTGATCTTGCTCACCGGGCTCGGTGCGCTGTCGATGAACATCTTCCTGCCCTCTTTGCCGCGCATGACCGCGCATTTCGCGACCGATTATCGGCTGATGCAGCTTTCGGTGGCGCTTTATCTGGCGGTGAACGCGGCGTTGCAGATCCTGATCGGTCCGATTTCCGACCGCTATGGGCGGCGGCCCGTTTTTCTATGGGGTGTGGCGGTGTTCATGCTGGCGACGCTGGGATGTCTGTTTTCGCCCACGATCGAGATTTTCCTGCTGTTTCGCATGCTGCAGGCGGTTGTCGTGGTGGGTCTGGTCTTGGGGCGGGCGGTGGTGCGCGACATGTATCCCGCCGATCAGGCCGCCAGCCAGATCGGCTATGTCACCATGGGCATGGCCGTGGTGCCGATGATCGGCCCGGCCATCGGCGGCGTGCTGGACGAAAGCTTCGGCTGGCAGGCGAATTTCTGGATGCTGTTTGGCTTGGGTGGTTTGGTTCTGGCGCTGACATGGCGCGATCTGGGTGAAACCGCGTGCCCCGGATCGGGCAGTTTCGCCGCGCAGTTTCGCCAGTATCCCGAATTGCTGACCTCGCGGCGGTTTTGGGGCTATTGCCTGGCTGCGGCCTTTGCCTCGGGGGCGTTCTTTGCCTATCTGGGCGGCGCGCCCTATGTCGGCTCGGTGGTCTTTGGCCTGTCGCCTGCGGCGGTGGGGTTCTATTTCGGCGCACCGGCCATGGGCTATTTTTTCGGCAACTGGATCTCGGGGCGCTATTCCGTGCGCGCGGGCATCAATGCAATGGTCTTGTGGGGCACGCTGATTTCCGCCAGCGGCCTGATGGTGTCGCTGATCTTGTTCTTGTTGGGCTTCAAGACGGCGCTGGTGTTTTTCGGTTTCATGACCTTTGTGGGCTTGGGCAATGGCATGGTCTTGCCCAATGCCACATCGGGGATGTTGTCGGTGCGGCCGCATCTGGCGGGCACGGCCAGCGGCTTGGGCGGTGCGATGATGGTGGGGGGCGGCGCGGCCCTGTCGGCGCTGGCGGGCATGCTGCTGACGGGTGGGTATGGCGCCTATCCGCTGATCGGGATCATGCTGGCGGCATCGCTTTTGGCGGTGGTGGCGATCCTTTACACGATCCGCCGCGAAAAGCGCGTGCTCGGCTAAGGCTTGCACCTCGCTTTGCAAACCAGCAAACTGATCTTGCAAATCCTGTCGGAGGTCCGATGCCCCCAGCCAAGCTTTATGCCGGTGCCAAGCTGCGCGAGATTCGCAGCCGGCTTGGGCTGACGCAAAAGGATTTCGCAACCAAGCTTGCCGTGTCGTTGCCCTATCTCAACCAGATGGAGAACAACAATCGGCCGGTTTCGACCGCTGTGGTGCTGGGTCTGGCTCAGGAATTTGGCGTCGATGTCACCGAATTGCGCGCGGGCGATGCCGAACGGCTGGTTTCCGACATGCGTGAGGCCTTGGCCGATCCGGTCTTTGCCGATACCCCCCCGGCCTTGGCCGATCTGCGGCTGGCCGCCTCCAATGCGCCTGCCTTGGCGCGTGCCTTTCTCGATCTGCACCGCGCCTATCGTCAGACCCATGAGCGGTTGGCCTCGCTCGATGAGGCCTTGGGTCAAGAGCGCCTCGCCGCGCCCTCGCCTTGGGAAGAGGTGCGCGATTTCTTCCATTATTGCGACAATTACATCGATGCCGTGGATCGCGCCGCCGAACGCTTTGCGGGTCAGGCGACGGGCGATCTGGCCGCCCATACCGAAACCGTGCTGGCGGCCATGGGCCTTGTCATCCGCCACGAGGCAGGGCAGGGCGTGCGCGCCTATGATCCGGCCACCCGCATCCTGACGCTCAGCCCGCGTGCCGCGCCCGAAACCCAGCGCTTTCAGCTGTTGCATCAATATGCGCTCTTGGGCCAGGCCAAGTTGATCGAGGCGACACTCGATCTGGCGCGCTTTCAATCCGACACCAGCCGCGAAATCGCCCGGATCGGCATGGCCAACTACTTTGCGGGCGCGGTCCTTATGCCTTATGCGCGGTTTGCCGCTGCGGCACGCGAGACGCGCCATGATCTTGAACGCCTCTCGATCCAGTTCGGTGCCTCGATCGAACAGGTGGCCCACAGGCTGTCCACGCTGCAACGGCCCGGCGCCAAGGGCATCCCCTTTTTCTTCGCCCGCGTCGATCAGGCGGGCACCGTGACCAAGCGTCATTCCGCCACGCGGCTGCAATTTGCCCGCTTCGGCGGAGCCTGCCCGTTGTGGAATGTGCATCAGGCCTTTGAGACGCCGACCCGCTTCTTGCGGCAACTGGCCGAAACCCCCGACGGCGTGCGCTATGTGATCCTGGCGCGCGACGTATCGAAATCTGGGGGCGCCTGGGGCAGCCCGCAGCGCCGCTTTGCCATCTCGTTGGGTTGCGAGGTCAAGCATGCCGCCGATCTGGTCTATGCCGATGGGCTCGATCTGGACCGCGACAGCGAATACCAGCCGATCGGCATTTCCTGCCGCATCTGCGAACGCGCGCAATGCCACCAGCGCGCGGTGCCGCCGCTGGAACGCCAGCTTGTCGTCGACCCCAACCGGCGCGGCACGCTGCCCTACGAGATCAGGCCGCTGGGCGATCAGGCGTTGACGCCACGCCCCGGCCGCCCCTAATCCTGAAGCGCAACTGGCACGGAGAGCCCCCCAATGGAACTGAATGCGACCCGCATCATCGCGGCTGACCGGATGACTGTCTGGGCGGCGTTGAACGACGCCGAAACGCTCAAGGCCTGCATCCCTGGATGCGAGGAATTGACCGGCTCGCCGGACACGGGTTTTGCCGCGACCGTCACCCAAAAGGTGGGGCCCGTCAAAGCCACCTTCCGGGGTGAGGTGACATTGTCAAATATCGTGCCTGGCGAAAGCTACACCATCTCGGGCGAGGGCAAGGGCGGTGTTGCGGGTTTTGCCAAGGGCGCGGCCGAAGTGCGCCTGAGCGAAGCCGATGGCGGCGGCACCGCGCTGCATTACGATGTTCAGGCCAAGGTGGGCGGCAAGATCGCGCAGCTTGGCTCGCGTCTTGTCGACAGCTTTGCCCAGAAAATGGCCGATCAGTTCTTTGAGCGCTTTCAGACCCGCGTCGAAGGCAGCCAAGCCCAACCGCCGGCGGGGGCCTGAGCTGGCCAGACCTGGCTTGGGCCACCATTGCGATGGGCCGCCCCGTGTCAGGGGTAGCGGCAAGGGCAGGGGGCAGGGCTCTCTGATTTTTCGTAGAAGAATCGGGCTTGCCGCGGCAGCGGCCCTATCCGGCCTTGGACAGCAGCGCCGCGATCTGATCTTTCAGCATCATGCGCTCCTTGCGCATGCGCTGGGCGGTGAAATCATCCACCGGTTCCAAGCCGGTCTCGGCGCGATGCACTTCGCGATTGAGCCTGTGGTAGTCGTCCATCAGGCGGGCGAAATGCGCATCGGTCACTTTCAGATCATGGATCGCGGCAGCGGCGCCCGGAAAATCCTCGGCAAGTTCATGGGGTGTGTGCGACATGGCTGTCTTCCTGCGCTTGTGGGTTCGATCCCACAGTAGACAGGTTGCAGCCCGCGCCACCTTGCGCCAGATCAAAGGCGGCCGGGGATGGTGCAGCTATTCCGCCGCCTCGTTGCGTGCCCCGCGCCATGTCGATGTCAGCGCCTCGGGCCCTAGCGCATGCACCAGGCTGTCAGGCCCGAAAACCTCGGGCTCACCGGCGGTCAATCGCCCCGGAAAGGCCAGAACCGGCAGACCCGCCGCCCGGGCCGCTTCCATCGCGGCCGGGGTGTCGGCCACGGCCACCGTGCGCCCTTGTCCAACGCCAAGCTGGGTCAGCGCCGCGACCATTCCGGCGGGGTGGGGTGCCATGTGCGCCACATCCCCGCGCAAGATCGCCACGTCAAAGGCGACCCCGCCGCGCTCGCGTGCCGTCGCCTTGAGCAGGGCGCGCACGGGCTCCACCTCTGAGCGGCTGACCAGCGCCAGTTTCACCCCCGCGCGTGCCGCCCAATTCATCACCCGCGCCACCCCGGGCCGCAGCGGCACACCGCCTGCCAGCATGGTGGCGAATTGGCGCTGGTGGATCCGGTCCAGCGTTTTTGCATCGACAAGCTTGCCCAGATGCGCGCCATAGCGGGCCGCTAGCTGGCGATCCCCCCCCGGCCGCATCAGCTCGGCGTAGACATCCCATGACCAGTTCCAGTCGACACCATGGGTCCGAAAGGCGGCATTCCACGCGGCGCGGTCCAGTTCTGCGACCTCAGCCAGTGTTCCGATGCCACCAAAAATCACCGCTTCCAAAGTCATGACGTGCTCCCTTGCCGCAAGGGGGCGGTGATTTGATCCGACATGCAAGTGGTCAAAAGGAATTGCTGCGCTGCGGCAGAACGCTTTGGCGCCGCCCTGTGCGGGTCTTTTCACCTATGCACAATTAACAGGCGAAATCAAAAAGGTTAACTCAAGCCACAGGCGTATCGCCCTGCGCTGGGGCCGGCGCCTTGCGCCGGGCCTCGCGCCAGGTCACGACACTGATCGCCGCGATGATCAAGCTTCCGCCCAGCATCACGAACCCGTCCGCCGGTTCGCCAAAAACCAAGACGCCCAGAAGCGTGGCCCAGATCAGTTGCAAAAAGGTCACCGGTTGGGTCACGGCCAGGGGCGCGGCAGCAAAGGCAAGCGTCATGGTATAATGACCCGCCGTGGCAAGACTTGCCGTCAGAAACAGCCAGCCCAGCGCCTCCCAGCCGATGGGCACCCAGACGGCCAGCGCAAAGGGCAGCAAGATCACCGGCACGATCACGGACAGCATGAACACCACCACTTGCGGTTTGGCCTTGCCCGTCAGGAACTTGGCCATGAAGTAGCTTGCCGCCATCGCGACAGCGGTGAACAGCATGGCGATGTGGCCAATGTCGATCTCGCGAAAACCGGGCCGCACGATGATCAGCGTGCCCACAAACGCCGTTGCCACCGCCGCGATCCGCCAGGGGCCCAGACGCTCACCCAGAAACAGCACCGCCAGCAGCATCACATAGATCGGGTTGAGGTAATTCAGCGCGGTCACATCGGCGATCGGAATGCGGGTCATCGCATAGAACCACAAGATCACCGCCACTGCATGACAGGCCCCACGCAACCCGAACAGGGCCCAGGTGCGGCGCTCAAGCCGCGCGGCGCGCACGGCGGGCCACATCGGGATCAGAAAGATCAGCCCCAGCGCATAGCGCAAGAATGCCGATTGCGCGGCGGGAACCTCGGTTCCCACCATCTTGACGCTGGCGGTGACCGCCACAAAGCACAAGCCCGTCAGCATCATCCATAACATGCCGGCCAGGGGCCGCGCGGGTGCTGCGGACGCGCGGGTCAACGAGGGTTCGGGCGATCGGCTGGCCATGGCCCTGACATGACGCAGGCCAGGCACAGTGTCCAGCGGCTCAACCGCTGGCGATCAGCTTGACCGCCAAGGCCAGCATGGTCAGCCCCACCACCCCGTCCAGAATGCGCCACGCGCCGGGGCGCGCGAACAGCGGTGCCAGAACCCGCGCGCCATACCCCAGCAACCCGAAAAACACGACCGAGGCCGACAGCGCCCCCGTGCCGAAGATCCAGCGCCCCGGCCCATAGGTCGCGGCCACCGCCCCGATCAGCCCCACGGTATCCAGATAGACATGCGGATTGGCCCATGTCAGCAGCACCGCCGTGCCGATGGCCGCCCGCAGCGATCCTGTCGCCTCCCCCCCCGGATCGAGCGCGCCGCCCGTTGCCCATGCCGCGCGCAGGCTGCGGATGCCATAAGCCAGCAAAAACGCCGCCCCCCCCCAACGCATTGCCTCGATCACCCAAGGCGCGATGGCCGACAACGCGCCAAAGCCCGCGACGCCCGCAAAGATCAAGATCGCTTCCGACAGGCAGCACACCGCCACCACCGCGCCCACATGCGCGCGCCTGAGCCCTTGGCGCAGGACAAATGCGTTTTGCGCCCCGATGGCGAGGATCAGGCTAAAGGAAAGGGCAAAGCCAGCAATCCAGGCGGCGGTCATCGGATAGGCTCCGGTCAAACGACAGCCCGGCAGTCAGGCCGCGCCGGGGATTTGTCCAGCCTGCGCCACAGCGCGCAGGCCCCGAGGTCAGGGCAGATATTCGTTCGGATCGACCGATTCAAAGCCGCGGCGGACCTCGAAATGCAGGAAAGACGGGCTGCCGCCACCGACCTCGGCAATGGTCTGGCCGCCTGTCACCCTGTCGCCGCGTGCAACCGTGATGTTGCGGATATTGGCGTAAACCGTCAGCAGCCCATCGGGATGGCGGACCACAAGGATCGGGATCTGGTCGGTATCTTGCGTGATTGCGGCCACTTCGCCATCGCCCGCGGCCCGCACCGGCGTGCCGCTGGGCGCACCGATGTCGATGCCTTCGTTGCCATTGCCGTAAGGACGAATGATGTTGCCCGAAACGGGCTGGGCGAAACGCGCCGTGCTGGCAGGGGCCGCTGGGGCGGGCGGCTCTGGCGCGGCTGCGGCTGCGGGCGTCGGGGTTTGTGGCGGGGGCCGCACGGCTTGTTCGATGGGGGCGGGCA
>ERZ888423.163-NODE-163-length-71895-cov-32.479705_pt1 | contig 71895 bp, 68 predicted proteins | sample MGYA00520523_ERZ888423 | MGnify/ENA primary metagenome ERZ888423 (study PRJEB32303, sample SAMEA104408611) | aquatic metagenome | biome: Brackish water; feature: Pelagic; material: water | place: Baltic Sea | collected 2014-06-08T10:24:00 | depth 30,27 m ... | reverse complement strand
GCCTTCAGCGCGGCGATATTGGCGCGGTAGGGCACATCGGTTGGCGTCAGCCGGTGCCCCTTCCCGTGGCGCGGCAGGAAGACGAGTTCGACCTTGCCGACCTGCCCGCGCACCAGCGTGTCCGAAGGCGCGCCCCAGGCGGTCTCGACCTGCACTTCGCGCCGGTCCTCCAGCCCGTCGATGGCATACAGCCCCGAGCCGCCGATGATGCCGATAACCCACTTTGTCATGCCAGGTTCCTGAATGAAAACCCCGCCCCTGGACGATGTCCCGGGCGGGGTTGTCAATTCTTGTCTAAGGCGGCCAGAGCCTAATGCTCCACTTTCCGCCAGATGCGCTTGTAGGAGAACCAGAGCAGGATCGTCAGGATGCCGAGATATACCATCGTGGCGAGGCCGACTTCCTTACGGGCCTGCAACTTCGGATCCCCGGCCCAGGCGAGGAAGTGCGAAACGTCGTGTGCCATCTGGTCCACTGTGGCTTGCGTGCCATCGGTATACTCCACGCGGCCATCGGTGAGCTGCGGGCCCATCGCGAGGAAACCGCCCGGCGGGGCATGGCGCGGGTCGCCGAGATAGTTAGGCTTCGTGTCGCCCGCCATGTAGGGGTTATAGTATTGGCCCGTCGGCTGGATTAGATAGGCGGGACCATGGTGCGGCATGTAGTCGCCGAGCTTCTCGAACTTCGCCATGTCGATGACGGTCGCATAGACGGTCTCGCCGTTCTCTTCGGTGATCCGGTCTTCATAAATTTCGAAGTCCGGATAGCCGGTGAGCAGGCTGTAGATATAGGAAGCGCCGCCGACGCGGGCCTTGGTGATGACCGACAGGTCGGGCGGCAGGGCGCCGCCATTGGCGGCGCGGGCGGCCGCGTCGTTCGGGAAGGGCGAGCGGAAACGGTCGGCCGGCGTGGCCGGGCGCAGGTCGAACTCGCCGGCATCGTTCGGCACCGGGCTGACGATTTCGTTCTCGGCGGCGAGCGCCTTCACGAACGGATTGTCGTTCGGGTTCGAAAACTCGGGATCATAGAACGGTCCGCCCTTTTCACCGAGATTGCGGTAGCTCAGCAGCTTCATCGAGTGGCAGCTGGAACAGACCTGCTTGTAGACCTGGTAACCGCGCTGGACGGAGGCCTTATCATATTCCCCGGTCGCGCCTTCGAAGGGCCAGCCACCTTCAGGGGCATGTGGGTGCTTGGCGCCGCCCGCGCCATGGGCCAGACCCGCGAATGCGAGGCCTGCAAGGCTGACAGCAAGGATGCGGAAGGTTTTCATCGTCTCTCTCCTCACCTGGCTTATTCAGCCGGAACGGCGGTGCCGGTCTTCGGCTTGTGGGCCTTCAGTACCGATTTGTGGATCGACTCCGGCAGCGGCTTGGTCTTCTCGCTCAGGCCGAGGAAGAATAGCAGCACGAAGTAGCCGAAGTACATGAAGGTCAGGATCAGCGACAGGTGCCGGAACAGGAAGGCCGGTGCCGGCACCGCTTCGAGGCTGGCGCCCGCCGTTGCCGGGAGCGTGGCCATGAAGGCTTCCGCCGCCTCGTAGGCGTCGTCGCCGCCCGCATAGGTAGACGAGGCCACCGCGCCGGCCGCATCGGTATAGGTAACCACGAGGCTCGCCTCGCCCCGCAGCGCCGGGATCACCGCGTCATCCGGGTTGGCCGCGCCGCACCAGCCAAGCAGGAGACAGACCGCCACAAAGCCGAGGAAGAACTGACGGGCCACCGGACGGTAGCGCATCGATTTCACCTTCGACGTGTCGAGCCAGGGCACCACGAAAAGGATGGCGATGGCGGCGAACATGAAGATCACGCCGAGCAGTTTCGCGTCGATCGGGCCGATGTCGAACGTGATGGCGCGCAGGATCGCGTAGAAGGGCAGCATGTACCACTCGGGGACGATGTGCGACGGCGTCACCAGGGGGTTGGCCTCGACATAGTTGTCGGCGTGGCCCAGCACGTTCGGCGCGTAGAACACGAACACCGCGAACATGATCAGGAAGACCGCGATCGCGAAGCCGTCCTTCACCGTGTAGTACGGGTGGAAGGGCACTGTGTCCTTCTCGACATCCTGGACTTCCACGCCGGTCGGGTTGTTGTTGCCCGGAACGTGCAGCGCCCAGATGTGCAGGATCACGACCGCCGCGATCATGAAGGGCAGGAGATAGTGCAGCGAGAAGAAGCGCTGGAGCGTCTGGTTGCCGATCGACGGGCCGCCAAGGATCCAGGTCTGCAGGCTTTCGCCGACGAGCGGGATCGCACCGAACAGGCCGGTGATCACGTTCGCGCCGTGATACGACATCTGGCCCCAGGGCAGCATGTAGCCGAGGAACGCGGTCGCCATCATCAGGAGGTAGATGATGCAGCCGAGGATCCAGAGCACTTCGCGCGGCGCCTTGTAGGACCCGTAGTAAAGGCCTCTGAACATGTGAATGTAGACGGCGAGGAAGAACATCGAGGCGCCGTTGGCGTGGATGTAACGCAGGAGCCAGCCGAACGGCACATCGCGCATGATGCGTTCGACCGAGGCGAAGGCGCCGTCGACGCTCGCTTCATAGTGCATCGCGAGGATGACGCCCGTGATGATCTGGATCATCAGGCAGACCGCGAGGATGCCGCCAAAGACATACCAGTAGTTCAGGTTCTTCGGCGTCGGGAACGAGATCGCCGTATCATTGGCAAACCGGATGATCGGCAGGCGCTTGTCGAGCCAGCGCTCGAAGGCCGAGTTCGGTGTGTAGGTGGATTCATGTCCGCTCATCTAAAGGTGTCCTTCTCAGAGGGAGATGTTGACGACCGAGTCAGAGACCCAGCGGTAATTGGGGACGGGAAGGTTCTTCGGCGCAGGGCCTTTGCGGATGCGGCCGGAGGTATCGTAATGCGAGCCGTGGCACGGGCAGTACCAGCCGCCGAAGTCGCCGGTATTGCCCTGGGCGGGGCCGACCGGGACGCAGCCGAGGTGGGTGCATGAACCGGAGGTGACGAGGATCGTCTTATTGAACGTGCCGTCCGCCTTGGCGCGCAGGCGGTCTGCGTCCGTCTCGGGATCCGGAAGAGCCGCGAGGTTCACCGTTTCGGCGGCCGAAATCTCAGCTTCGGTCCTGTGGCGTATGAAGAAGGGCTTGCCGCCGATCAGGACGCGGATCTCGCCGCCCATCGGGACTTTCGACACATCGACATCGAGCGACGAAGCCGCCTTGGTGTCGGCAGCGGGGCTCCACTGGTCCACCGCGGCCCAGGCGAACATGCCTGCGCCGCCCAGCGCGACGGCGCCGGTCGCGATATGAATGAAGTTGCGGCGGTCGTCATCGACCGTCTCTGTATTTGGATGAGTGGTCTCAGCGGTCACGCACAGCTCCGTTCCGTGATGCAAGGCGAATACCGCCTATCTATTACTTGAGGTGGCTTCCCCGCACATTGCGGCAAGTGGGCGCGGGCGCGGCAATTCTGCACGCGCACAGGCCCCCCTGCCGGACGCGCGTTAGCGCGCCCTGACGAATGTGACAACAGGCCTCTTGCGAAACCGGCGCCCGGCGGTCCAGTGTCCCCTGATGGCCACGAAAACGAAAACCGACCCGCTCACCGACAAGAAAGCCCGCGCCAGCGCATGGTTTAAGGCTTTGCAAGCCGATATCTGCGCCCGGTTCGAAGCCCTTGAGGACGTGGCCGGCCCGCCGCTCTACAAGGGCCCCGCCGGGCGATTCGAACTGACCGAGTGGTCGCGCGGCGACGGCCAGGAAGACCTCGGCGGCGGCCGGATGGGCCTGATGCGCGGCCGGGTGTTCGAAAAGGTCGGCGTGCATTTCTCGCAGGTCCACGGGACGTTTTCCGAAGCTTTTGCAGCGCAGATCCCGGGCGCCGACAAGTCCGACGGCAGGTTCTGGGCAAGCGGCGTCTCCCTGATCGCCCACCCGCGCAATCCGCGCGTGCCGGCGGCGCACATGAATACCCGGATGCTGGTGACCAGCGAAGTCTGGTTCGGCGGCGGCGGCGATCTCAATCCCCTGCTCGGCTACCAGCGCAACCAGGACTACCCGGACACGGTGGATTTCCACGCCGCGATGAAGGCCGCCTGCGATACGCATGACGGCGTCGATTACCAGCACCTCAAGGATTATTGCGACACGTACTTCCACCTGCCGCATCGCAACGAACCGCGCGGCACCGGCGGCATTTTCTATGACCGTTTCAATTCCGGAGACTGGGAGAAGGACTTCGCCTTCACGCAGGAAGTCGGCCGGCAGTTTGCCGGGATTTACCCGAGCCTCGTCGGGCGCCGGATGAACGAGCCGTGGAGCGAAGCGGAGCGCGAGCAGCAGCTGATCCAGCGCGGGCGCTATGTCGAATACAACCTGCTTTACGACCGGGGCACGACCTTCGGCCTGAAGACCGGCGGCAATGTCGAGAGCATCCTCTCAAGCATGCCGCCTGTGGTAAAATGGCCCTGAAAATCCGTCCAAAAAGCGTCCACATGGGCGTGTGGAGAGTCCAGCCCGCTCAGCCGCCTTTGGGCGATGAGTTTTCGCGCAGCCAGACGGCATATTGCTGCTCGTCCCACTCCCCACCGGCGAGGAGTAGGACGCAGGCAATGACGTCTTCATCGGTCGCATCGAGCGACCAGCCATTCGCATTCAGAAAAAGTTCGGAGAGGATGAACCCGGTCCGCTTGTTGCCGTCAACAAAGGGATGGTTCTTGACCACCCCTGCCGCATAGAGCGCCGCGAGGTCGAAAATGTCCTCGACCCCGTAGGCGAATGCATTGAGCGGGCGGGCAAGTGCGCTTTCGAGCAGACCCGCATCGCGCACACCGGCAGCGCCGCCGTGCTCCGCAATCTGGTCTTCGTGAACTTCGTAGACCAGCCATTCCGGCAGCCATTTCGGCCGGGTCATCGGGCCAGAACCTTGAGGGCCTTCCTGCGGCGCTTCATGACGTCAGCCGCCATTTCGCGCAGCTTTTCACCCTCTTCGTCGCTGACGGAGACCATGATGCCATGGGCGGTGCGTGCAAAGGACACGGCATCGCCTTCGGAGGCCCCGAGCATGTCGAGCACATCCTTCGGCAGCACGACGCCGAGCGAATTGCCGATCTTGCGGATCTTGAGACGGGTCATGGGCGGGCTCCTGTAGCTACGTGGATTATAACATGGGTAGGGGCCTGGGGGAAGATAAGCGGCTCCCGGGCTGCACAAAGCCTGTTCAACCGCGATCCCGAGAGGACGCCTCCCTGAGGACAGCTTTGATCCGGAGCACCGGAAAGCCTATCTTCCGGATCATGGGGACGACATCGCGATCTTTCGACTGGCCAGGCGCTGCGCTGGTGGCGGCGGGCACGCTGGGCGCGCTGGCACTGGGCGGGATCCTGAGCCCCGGCACGGACGATCCCTGGTATGCCGCGCTGCGCAAGGCGCCGCTGAACCCGCCTGACATCGCCTTCTCTGTCATCTGGCCGGTGCTATTCGCGCTGATGCTGGCCGGCGCACTGATGGTCCTGCACTCGGCCGGCAGCTTCAAGCGGGCGAGCGCCGAGATGGGCCTCTACTTCTCAATGCTCGCGGCAAACGTCTGCTGGAGTCTGTTCTTCTTCGGCTTCCGCGACCCGGCGATGGCCCTCGGCGTGGTGATCGCCCTGTGGCTGCTGCTCGCGACGATGATGCTGCGCTTTGTGGTTCACTCCCCGCGCGCGGCGTTGCTGCAGGTGCCTTACCTGCTCTGGGTGACCTTTGCGGCCTACCTTAACTTCTATGCCTGGGCCTTCAATCCGGCATCCTGAGCCGCGCGACGAGCGCATTGCGGGGTAGTGTGAAGCCGGAGGCGATCCAGGCTTCTTCCAGCGCGCCGAGCGCCTTGCCGATGCCTGGACCTGCGAGGCCGGCCGCGAGTGCGTCGCTGCCGCCGACCGGAAACTTCGGACGCGCCCAGGCTGAAGCCCGCGCGGCGAGCGCCGCGAGATCGCCGCCCGCCCCCGATGCGGCCTCGATGACCGCGCGGTCCAGCACAGCCGGCGCGCCAAACCGGTAGAAGGCTTCGGCGACGGCCGCCTCCCCCGCGCCCAGGACATGCGGCACCGCCGGATCCGCCCAGGCGGCAAGGCGCAGGGATTCCTCGTTCGAGAACTTGAGCCGCGCCGAGAATTCACCCGCCTCGCGAAGGCGGCGCGGGATCAGCGCCATCAGGCGGCGCATCGGTTCGGGCGCGAGACCCGCTTCTTTTTCCGCCGCCACGAGACCGGGCAGCAGGGCGGTGCTGGCACCCGGCAGGGCGGCTTCGAGTACGCCCGCTTCTTCCATCGCCAGCATTGCGGCCGCCGGATCCGGCGCCGTGATCATCCGCTTCAGCTCTTTCCAGATCCGCTCGGCAGCGATGTTCGACAGGCCTTCACGCTGGCGCGCGCAAGCCGCTTGCCCGGCCGCGTCGATACCTGCGCCGTACCAGGCGTTGAACCGGTAGAAGCGCAGGAGGCGCAGATAGTCTTCGCGCAGGCGCTGGTCGGCGTCGCCGATGAAGATGACCCGGCCGGCGAGCGCGTCAGCGATCGACCCCTCGATCACTTCGAACAGCGTGCCGTCGGCGCCGGAATAGATGGCGTTGAGGCGGAAGTCGCGGCGGGCAGCGTCTTCCGTCCAGTCCTGCGTGAAGGCCACGACCGCGCGGCGGCCATCGGTTTCGACATCCCGGCGCAGCGTGGTGATCTCGACCGGTTTGCTGTCATGCACCGCCGTGATGGTGCCGTGTTCGAGCCCTGTGGGCACAGCGCGGATGGAGGCCGCTTCCAGTGCGGCGATCACTTCGGAGGGGGTCAGCTGGGTGGCGACATCAAAGTCATCCGACGGCAAGCCGCGCAGCGTGTTGCGCACGCAGCCGCCGACATAGCGCGCGCAGCCAGGACGCGCGGTCTCCAGCGCGCGCATCACCGCGAGGTTCGCCGGCGCGGTCAGCCAGGCAGCTTTCAGTCGGTCAGTTGGGCGCATCACTCGGCGGCGCCTCCGGGCGCGGACGCGGAAGGCCGACATCCTGCGGCCGGTGCTCGCACGGATAGGAACGGGCCGGAATGATGACGCTGTTCTCGACCCGCTCCGGCTCGATGCACATGCCGCGGTCGCGCGGCTCCAGCGCGATCATCACGAACCAGGCGATGGTGGCGAGCGCGAGGCCGATCGCAAACAGCATTTGCACCGGCCATTTGCGCCGGCCGGCATCGACCGCCGAGCGCGTCGCCAGCAGGTAAAGGCCGAACACGAGGAAGGGCAGCGAGAAGATGAAGAGTTCGAAGAGCAGGCGTCCAGCCACGTCGGCGCTTCCTTATGATAGAATGGTTGCGGATCCTACATAAGGCGCGCGCAGGCGTTCAGGAACCCTGAAAGCGCCGCAGGCTCAATCGCTCTCGTAAAGCGTCTGGTAGAGGCGGCGGATGATACCGGCGGTGACGCCCCAGATGCGGTAGCCATTGTGGGGCATTTCATAATAGCGGCGGTTCTTGCCCTTGTAGAAGGTTTCGGCGGCGGTGTGGTTGGCCGTATTCATCAGGAAATCGAGCGGCGTCTCGAACACGGCAGCGACTTCGCCCGGCTCCGGCACGGGAACGAAATTATGCGGCAGGAGGCCAATCACCGGCGTGATCCGGTAGCGTGTGCCGGTGATGTAGGGGGCGCCCTTGCCGAGCACGTCCACATCCTGCGGGGCGATGCCGACTTCTTCGTGCGCCTCACGCAGGGCGGCGGCGACCTCGTCGAAGTCCAACGCATCGACCTTGCCGCCGGGGAGTGCAACCTGGCCGGCATGGTCGGCCATGGTGGTCGGGCGCAGGGTGAGCAGCGCGGTCGCCCCCTCCCGGCGCGGAATGACGCCGAACAGGACCGCCGCGGGGCGGATGATCGCGACTTCCTCAGGCGTGAGGAAATCCATATCGCCGCTCTCGATCAGCCGGCCGTCGCCGAGCGGCGGGTCGAGGCGCACGCGCACGCGCTCAATGAAATCGTCGAGACCCGAATAGGACATGGGTTCGCCTCAGGCCGCCGGGCCGAGGTGGAAGAAGGTGCCCCGGCTCCAGACACCGAGACGGTCCGTTCCGTCCGGGGCGGGCACGGCAAGCTCCACCAGTTCGTAGAAGACCGGGCGCGTCAGCTTCGCCTCAAGGCGGCCGCGCACGAGGACGTAAGGCGACGGCTCGCCGGTGGCGGGGTCGGTCTCGACGCGCAGGGGAGCGTCCAGCCCGGCGGTGGTCTGGTAGTCGAGATTGGTGAGAAATATCAGCGACTGGTCCGGGCCGGGCTCACCCGTCCGGTCGACCCGCACGGCGAGGAACGGGGCGTCTTCGACCTGCACGGTCACTTTCTCGTAGGGCGTGACGAGGTAGGTGACGCCGTCCTCGTCCTTGCGCAGGATGCGGGAAAAGAGTTTCACCAGCCGCTCGCGCGTGATGCGGCCGCCTTCGTGCCACCAGCTGCCATCGGCGCGGATTTCCATGCCGATATCGCCGCACTTTTCCGGATTCCATAGATGAACCGGCGGCAGCGGCCCGGCGAACTTGCCTTCCGGCAGGATGGCCTTAAGCGTGTCTTCGAGGCCAAAACTGCTGTCGGGGCTGGATGTCACATCTTTCTCCGCCAAAATCACGCCTTACAGATAGGCTTGTAACGACACGGCGTGAAGCCGGAGAACCGAGGCGAAATGGCCGATACAACATTAAGTCCTGCAACCGCCGTGGCGGACGCCGAGGCGGCGACCGAAGCGCTGGCCCGCGTAAAGTCCGAAATCGGCCGGGCCATCTTTGGCCAGGAGCGAGTGATCGAGCTGGCGCTGGCAGCGGTTCTGGCCGGCGGCCACGCGCTGCTGATCGGCGCGCCGGGCCTTGCCAAGACGCGCCTCGTGGAAGCGATGGGCACCGCCCTCGGCCTCGCCAGCCAGCGCATCCAGTTCACGCCGGACCTGATGCCCTCCGACATTCTCGGCTCCGAAGTGCTGGACGAGAGCCCGGGCGGGCAGCGCAGTTTCCGCTTCCTGAAGGGGCCGGTGTTCACGCAGCTGCTGATGGCGGACGAGATCAACCGCGCCTCACCCCGCACGCAGTCTGCCCTTCTGCAGGCCATGCAGGAGAAGCATGTGACGGTGGCGGGCGTGCGCCATGACCTGCCGGCGCCCTTCCATGTGCTGGCGACGCAGAACCCGATCGAGCAGGAAGGCACCTATCCGCTTCCCGAAGCGCAACTCGACCGGTTCCTGCTGAAAGTCGACGTGACCTACCCGGACCTCGACACCGAGCGCCGCATCCTGATCGAGACGACGCGCGGCGCCGACGCGCCGGTGCGCCCTGCGCTCGACGCCGGGCGGCTGATGGCGATCCAGGCGCTGGTGCGCCAGATGCCGGTGGGCGAGAAGATCGTCGGCGCGATCCTGAACCTGATCCGCGAAGCGCGGCCCGAGCAGACGAGCGATGCGCGCGTGAAACGGCTCGTCGACTGGGGCCCTTCCCCGCGTGCCGGACAGGCGCTGATGCTGGCGGCGCGCTCGCGCGCCCTGCTTCGCGGGCGGCTCGCCCCGTCTATGGAAGATGTCGAGGCCCTCGCCGAGCCCTGCCTCGGCCACCGGATGGCGATGCGCTATGACCCGACGGGCGAGGCGCCGAAGATCAGTGGTCTGATCAATGATCTTGCGAGGAAGGCAGGCTGAGTGGGTCTGGCAATTGCCTTGCCAGCTCTGGGACTCGTTTTTTTGCTTGGGGGGTGCAGCAGTTCCCAGATGCCGGACTTCGATACGAGATTGAAATGTTACGCTGTCGCTATCTCAACTGAAGACAACCTGATCAATAGATTAGCAGTCCGAGACGGACTCGATGCCTTCAGCACCACAACTACGCAACAGTCGAGCGAGAATGATGCCTTTCGGCAAATTGATCAGAAGCAGTCGGCAGCTGTGCTGGAGATCAAAAAAAAGGTTCTCGGGAGTTTGGGCTGAAGCGGCATTGAAAGCACCGGATGCTGCAAATGCACGACTTGAAGATGCTGGAAGGCAGTCTGAAGATATTCGTCTGCAAACTTTGAACAGGAACTGCGGAGAAGTGCCTAAAAAATGACCCCCGCCGCCGACCTTCGCGCTGAAGCCGAACGCCTCGCCCGGCAGTTGCCGGGGCTGAATTTCAAGGCGGAAGCCTCGGAGGCAGCACATATCGGCTCGGCAGGACGGCGGCGCGCCGGCGGCGGCGAGACCTTCTGGCAATACCGGCGCTATGCCCTGGAAGACGACGCCGGACGGATCGACTGGCGCCGCTCGGCCAAGGGCGACGACCTCTATGTGCGCGAGGCCGAACTGGAAACCGCGCGCACCGTGATGTTCTGGGCAGATGATCACCCCGGCTTCCGCTGGAAGGGCCAGGGCGACCTGCGCACCAAGGCGGAAGAAGCGATCCTCCTGATGCTGACGACGGCGATTCCGATGTCCGGGGAGGGCGAGCGGATCGGATCACTCGGCACCGGGCGGCGGCCGAGCTTTGGCAAACGCGCCGTGGACCGGCTGGCGAACGACCTGCTGCGCGGCACCGGCGGGAACTTTCCCGCGCCCCCACGCGCAGCGGCGACCCTGATCATTGCGTCCGACTTCTATGATCCGATCCCGGAATGGACGGCGCGGCTGGCGCCGCTCGCGGGCAAATGCCCAGAAGGGGTTCTGCTGGCCGTCTCGGCCCCGGCCGAGGTCGACTTTCCCTATGAAGGCCGCGTCAGGCTCTCGCGACCCGGCGCCGCGATCGACCGGATCCTGGGACGCGCCGAGGCGATGCGCGAGGAATACCAGCGCCGCTTCGCCGCGCAGCGCGCCGGCCTCGAAGACCTCGCGCGCCGCATGGCCTGGGGGTTTGTCGCCCACGTGACCGGATCGCCCGCAATCGAAAGCGCGGCGCGGCTGAAGGCCGAACTCGAACGCTTCGGGGCCGCCCGGTGACAGCCCTTGGCCCATTCCTGCTTGGCGCGCCCTGGGCGCTTGCAGCGCTCCTCGCCCTGCCCCTGATCTGGTGGGTACTGCGCGCGACGCCGCCGGCGCCGAAGAATGTGGAACTGCCATCGCTGCGGTTGCTGGACGGCGCGGTGCCGGTGGAAGAGACGCCGTCACGCACGCCCTGGTGGGTCTGGCTCATCCGTACACTGGCGGTCCTGGCCGCAGTCCTCGGCCTGTCGCAACCGGTCTACGCGCCCGGCGCGCGCAGCGGCGAGACGGCGGAGCAAGGCCCGGTCCTGATTGTCATCGACAATGGCTGGCCGGCAGCGCCGCGCTGGAACGAGCTGACCAATGCCGCGAGCGCAACGCTGGACGCGGGCGACCGCGACACAGCCGTTCACATGCTGCTGACAGCGCCGCAGCAACTTAATCCCGATCCGGCCGCGCGCCTCTCGAAGGCTGATCTCGGCAAGCGGATCGGCACACTGCAGCCGCAGCCCTGGGGCAGCAACCGGGCAGACGCGCTGCAGCGGCTGGACGCGTCCGGCCTTAAGCCCGCGCGCATTTTCTGGGCGAGCGACGGGCTGGAAAATGGCGGCGGCACCGCCTTCGCCGCCGACCTTGCCGCGCGCGCGCCGCTGACCGTGTTCGCCGCGCCCGCCGAAGGGCCGGTGGCGATTACTGGCCTCTCCGCCGCGACCGACGCCGTCACGGTGCGCCTTGCGCGCGCCGACGCACGCGGGACGGCGCGGGCTTTCGTCTCGGCGCAGACGCGCGACGGCTCGGCCATCGCGTCCGGCGAAGTAGTGCTTGCAGCCGGCGAAACGCAGGCCGCCGCCGAGTTCAAGATTGCGGCTGCGGCGCTCGCCCGCGTCGCGCGGTTCAACGTCACGGGGCGCTCCGGCGCGGGTACGGTCTGGCTCTGGGACTCGGTGGACCGGACGCGCCGCGCAGGGCTTGTCGATGCCGGCACGGCGGCGCAGCCCCTGCTCTCCGACATGCACTATATCCGCAAGGCGCTGGAGCCCTTCGCCTCGATCTCCAGCGGCGATATTGAGACGGTGGTGGCAACCTCGCCGGATGCCATCATCCTGTCCGATGTCGGACAGATTGCGGCAGCGGATGTCGAGATCCTCACCGAATGGGTCGAAGACGGCGGCGCGCTGATCCGCTTTGCCGGACCGCGTCTCGCCGCACAGGGCGACGAGCTGTTGCCCGTGGGCCTGCGTCGCTCGTCGCGCGCGCTGGGCGGCACGCTCGCCTGGGACGAGCCGCAGGGCCTTGCGGCGTTTCCAGACACCTCGCCTTTCTTTGGCCTGCTCATTCCGGAAGATGTCCGTGTACGCCAGCAGGTGCTGGCGACGCCGGACCCGGAACTCTCGCGCAGGACCTGGGCGCGCCTGTCGGATGGCTCGCCGCTGGTGACCGCCGATGCGCGCGGCAGCGGCATGCTGATCCTGTTCCATGTCACCGCCGGGCCGGACTGGGCGGACCTTGCCTATTCAGGCCTGTTCGAACAGATGCTGCGCCGAGCAATTACTGCCGGACGCGGCGAGGCGATCGAAGATACAGAAGGCACCTACATGCCGCAGCTGACCCTCGACGGGTTTGGCCGCCTCGCCGGCGCGAGCGCGAACGCCGCGCCGATCAAGGCGGCCGAGTTCAACACGACCGTGCCCTCCGAGATCCACCCGCCCGGTCTCTACCAGGGCCCTGCAGGCACGCGCGCCCTGAATGCCGGCGCCGGCGCCGCCCCGGAGCTGATCCGCGAGTGGCCCGCCTCGGCGCGCCTGCTGGGCGACGCCGAAGCGCGGTCCCTGCGGCTGGCGGGTCCGCTACTTGGCTTTGCGGCGGCGTTACTGGCGCTTGACCTGTTCATCGCCTTGCTCGTGGCCGGACGGTTGCGCGCCTTCCTGCCGAAGCGGCGGGCGGCGAGCCTGGCGCTAGGCTTTGCGGCGCTGGCGGCCGTCTCCCTCGCGGCGCCGGAGCGGGCGCTGGCGCAGTATGACTACCAGCTTATGCCGGACGGCAGCTACCGCTCGATCTCCACCGAGTCGAGGACCGTGCCCCTGCCCGGCAACGGGGCACCGCAGAAGCAGGTCGAAGCCGCGCTCGAGATGCGGCTTGGCTATGTCGAGACGGCTGACAGTGCGCTGAACGCGCGCACCCGCGCGGGGCTGATCGGCATTTCCAATATCCTCCTGATGCGGACGTCCGTGGAGCCTGCCGATCCACATGCGCTGAACCTTGAGACCGATGCACTGGAGCTTTATCCGCTGATCTATTTCAACGTGCCCGGCGATGCCGCGCCGATGTCGGACAAGTCGGTGCAGCGCCTCAACGCCTACCTGCGCTCCGGCGGCGCCCTGCTGATCGACACGCGCGCGGGCGAGAAGGCGGGATCCCCGACGGATGTCACCAGCCTCGAGACGCTGCTTGAGGGGCTGGACGTGCCGCCGCTGCAGCCCGTGCCGCAGAACCATGTGCTGTCGCGCAGCTTCTACCTGATCAATGATTTCCCCGGCCGGTTTGCGGAGCGACGGCTCTGGATCGAGCAGGCGGGCGATGCGGCCGCGCAGCGCGGCAACGGCGTCTCGCGACTGTTCATCGGCGACGCTGACTGGGCGTCTGCCTGGGCCGTGGACCAGAACGGGCGGGATCTTTACTCGGTGGACGGAGGGGCTGAGCAACGTGAGACAGCGCGCCGGTTCGGCGTGAACCTTGTGATGTATGTACTCACGGGAAGCTACAAGGATGACCAGGTGCACGTGCCGGCGCTTCTGGCGCGCCTCGGCGAGAGCGATGAGGGCGCGCCCGATCCTCGCCTGCCCGCGCGTATTCCGGACGGTGGCCCTCAATGAACGAGGCCGTCCGCCTCAGTTTCGAGCCGTTCCTCGGCTGGCCGCTGTTCTGGGCCATCGCGGGACTAACGGGGCTCGCCTGGCTGGCCTACCTCACACTGCGCGGGCGGGCCTGGCTGACGCGGGCGCTCGGCCTTGTCTTGCTCTCGGCAGCGCTGCTCAATCCGTCGCTGGTCCACGAGGAGCGTGAGCCGCTGCCCTCGGTCGCCGCCGTGATCCTCGACCGGTCCGAAAGCATGCAGTTCGGCGACCGGACGAAGGCGGCCGAAGCCGCCTATGCGGCGCTGACGGCCCGGCTCGCCGAGGACAAGACGCTGGAAGTGCGCACGCTGGAGACGAGCCCCGGCGATGACGGCACTTACCTTCACGGCGCGCTGGAAGGATTGATGGCGGACGTGCCGCGTGACCGGATCGCCGGCGCGGTCTTCATCACCGACGGCCAGATCCACGACCTTCCGGACCCGGAACTTGTCGAGACGCTGATCGGTCCGCTGCACGGCCTGATCGCCGGCGACGAGGACCGGGGCGACCGCAGCGTTCGTATCGTCAATGCACCGAATTTCGGCATCGTCGGCGAGAGCGCCAACCTCATCGTGCGCGTCGAAGACCCGCGCGGCGGCGAGGTGGAACTGCAGGTCTCGCTCAACGGCGGCGCGCCGGATCGCATCCGCGTCAAGGCGGGCGAGGACACGCCCCTGCGCGCCGAGATCGAACGGCGCGGTGAGAATATGGTGGTGATCGAAGCCTCGCCCGGCCCGGAAGAGTTGACCCTCGCCAATAACCGCACCGCGATGACCATAGCCGGTGTGCGAGACCGCCTGCGCGTGCTGCTGGTCACCGGTAAGCCGAACCAGGCTGGCCGCGTCTGGCGCGATCTCCTGAAATCCGATCCTTCGGTGGATCTCGTCCACTTCACGATTCTGCGCCCACCCTTCAAGACCGACTCTGCGCGACCCGAGGAACTCGCCCTCATCGCCTTTCCGACTGAGGAGCTGTTCGAGGAGAAGCTGACCGAGTTCGATCTCATCATCTTCGACCAGTATGAGCGCCAGGGTGTCATCACGCAGGCCTATCTCGCCAACATGTCGCGCTATGTGGCCGATGGCGGCGCGCTGCTGATCGTGGCGGGCGAGCAGTTTGCGGGCCCCGCCAGCCTTGCGCGCTCGCCGCTCGCCTCGGTGCTGCCAGCCACCCCGACCGGTGTGATCCGTACCGGCAGCTTCAAGCCGCAGCTGACCGGACCGGGCAAGCGCCACTCCGTTACCGCCCCGCTGGACGATACAAACTGGGGCAAATGGATGCGTTACATCGAGGCCGACGCGGTGGCGGGTGACGTGCTGATCGCCGGGCCGGAAGGCCGCCCACTGCTGATTGTCGACCGCGTCGACAAGGGCCGCGTCGGCATGCTGATGTCCGACCAGATCTGGCTCTGGGCGAGCGGGCATGATGGCGGCGGACCCTTTGCCGAACTGATCCGGCGCATGGTGCACTGGATGATGAAGGAGCCCGAACTGGAAGAGCGCCGCCTCTCCATCCAGGCCGAGGGCGGCAAGGCGACGGTGGAGCTGCGCACCCTGCTTGACTCCGCGCCGCGGCTGGAAATCGAGACGCCGGAAGGCGGCACGCTGCGCCCCGACTGGGTGAACCGGGGCCCAGGCATCTTCGCGGCGGAGGCGCCCATCGACGAGCTGGGCATTTACCGCGCGCGGTCCGGCGGCCTCGAGGCGATTGCGCTCAATGGCCCCGCCAATCCCCGGGAATATGCAGACCTGACCTCCACGGCAGACATCCTGGAGCCGGTCTCGCGCGCCACTGGCGGCGGCGTGCTGCGGCTCAACGCGGCCGGCGCCAACCTTCCGGAAATCCGCCGAATCGGGAACCAGCGCACCGCCGCCGGCAATGGCTGGATCGGCCTGCGCGAGCGCGACGCCTATGCCGTGCGCTCGTCCACCAGCCAGCCGCTGCTGCCGGGTATTCTCGCTGCCGCCGCCTTGATCCTTATGCTGCTGCTCGCCTGGCGGCGCGAGGGGCGCTAAACGGGTTTCGTCCGCTTGCTCACCAGCCAGATAAGAATGAGCGGCGGAATCGCCGCAAACGGGGTGACCGAGAACCAGGTGGCAAAGCCGCCCATAGGCGAGCCGCTCCAGACTTGTAACGCCTCAACGGCCATCCCCGCAAACCCTCCGAGAAAGCCCGCGACCAAAGTCATCAGGGACGAGAGCAACGCAAACTGCGCCGCGGTGGCGACCGGGTTCGTCAACCGGCTGGCCCAGGCGACCATCGCCGCCGTCGCCATGCCGCCGCTGAAGCCTTCGAACATCGAGGCTGCGATCCAGACGCCCCTGTCGCCGCCGCTCAGCGCGAGGAAGGCAAACCCGATATTCGAGACCGCTGCAAGGACCAGGGCAATCGCCATAGCCGGGATCGTACCAAAACGCAGACCGATGAGACCGGAGATGATGACACCGGCCAGCGTGGCCGGAAAACCGAATACCGTGCGGACCGCCGCGATCTGCGGCCCGGTGAATCCGAGATCGATATAGAGTGGGCCGACCATCGAGGTGATCAGCCCGTCCGGCACGAAGAAGAGCGCGACCAACGGCAGGAAGATGAAATTGCTCCGCCCATGGTCCTGCCAGAAAACCGTCAGGGGACGCAGCAGGGCCCCGAGTATGCTGGAGAGGCCGGTGGCGGGCGCGAAGTCCCTCGCCTTGTCCGGCTCGCGCGCCATCAGCAATCCGGCAAGGCCGGCGATGCCGCCAACGGCCGCCGCTGCATAGGCCATGCTCCAGCCGATGGCAGCCGACATGGCGAGGATCGGCACGTTGCCGAGGAAGTAGCCGGAGCGCAGTCCGAAGATATAGGCAGACGCCATCAGGTCCTGCTCTTCATCTCTGGCGCTCTCAATGCGCCAGGCATCGACGGCAATATCCTGCGTCGCGGCCGCAAAGGAGGTGAGCATGGCAAACGCGATGAACACGCCCAGCCCCCCGGAGGGCCCGGTTGCCGCCATACCGAGGATGCCGAGGGTGACGAAGGTCTGGCCTAGCAGCATCCAGGATCGGCGATGGCCAAGGCGCTTGGCGATCCAGGGCAGCTGGATCCAGTCCACGAAAGGCGCCCAGAGAAACTTGATCGAAACGAACAGGCCCACCCAGCTCATCATGCCGATGGCCGCGAGCGCGATACCTTCCGAGCGGAGCCAGAAGCCCAGCGTCACACCAACCAGCACCGGCGGCATGCCGGTGGCGATTCCGAAAACCACCGCCAGCGCGACCTTCGGCTGGTTCAGCGAGGCCAGGACCTGCCGCATGCTCGCGCGCGGGCGCTGCGGGGCGTCCTGGCCGGTGACGACATCGGTCATTCTCTCTCCCGTGCCGCAAGCCGCTCCGCCTCCCCTCTTGGCGGGGGAGCTGTAACCGGAAGGACTGCGAACCAAGGAATGGTGCCAGCCGATTTCCGCATCGGCAAGCGAAACCGGCGCGTCAGGGCGCGGTGACGGGGCCTTCGAGCTGCGCGGCGTCGCCGGCCAGGTCACGCACCATCACGCGGCCCTGGTCCTGCGGGCCGGGGAAGATCAGTCTGTGTTTAGGTGCGACCACGAAGCCCGCCTTGCCGAACAGGCTGTGCGCGCCGATCAGGATCGCGGCGGGCCAGCCGGCGGCCTTGCCGGCGTCGAGCGCCGCTTCAGTGATGCGCAGGCTGAGGAACTGGCCGCGATACGCAGGATCCACCGCAACCGGCCCGAAGAACAGCGCCCGCGCGCGCGCCTCGCCGACCACCAGCGGCCAGACGCGGCAGACACCGATCACCTTTCCGCCGTCCACCGCCACGCGGTTGATCGCCGGCAGCGAAGCCGAATACTCGCGCAGCCGCTCCGCCGTCTTGGCAAAGTGGCCGGGGCCAAAGGTACGGTCGAACAGGTCTTCGATCGCATCGGCATGCAGCGCAGGGGTTTCGGGGACAATCTCGATCATGGCGGGCGCGTCTAGGGCGCAATCCGCCGCCCCGCAAGCATCCCTCGCCTGTCAGGGGCGGAAGGCTGCGTCGGGGTCTTTCAGAAGGGCGTAGGAGACGTGCTGCTTCAGCTTCTCGGTCACGGCGGCGGGCTCGCCCTGCAGCAGGTCCGGATGGATCATCCCGCCGAAGGTCATCCGGATCTTTGAGCCGCGCTTGTTGAGCAGTTCGTGGAACAGCGTGATGTCGCGCAGCTCGTTCGAGAGATCACAGAAGAGATAGTAGAGCGCCGAGTTGCGGGCCTCGAGATTGAGCGGCACGACCGGCGCGCCCTGCTTGCGGGCGAGGCCGACGACGGTCGGGAACCAGTCCTTCTCCTCCATCCGCCCCTCGACCTTCCGGGCAAGGCGCCCCGACGGGAAGATGACGACGCACTTTTCCTGAGCGAAGGCATCCGCTGCGCGCTTCAGGGTTTCGCGTGCCTTGGCGGGGGAGCGCTTGGCGACAACCCATTCGACCGGGATGATCACATCCTCGAAACGCGGATTGACGCGGACCGCGTCAGCATTGGCGAAAAAGATGATGTCGTCCCGTTTTTTTTTCAGCAGGTCCCAGACGGCGACCCCGTCGGCAAGGCCAGTCGGGTGATTCGCGGCGACGATGCAGCGCCCGGTGGCCGGCAAGCGATCGATACCGGACACGGTCATGTCGAAGGCGAGCTGCTGCGACAGCCGGTCAAAGGATTGCCGCCCGGTCAGCTGGACCAGCTCGTCCGCCATCGCCCGCGCCTTACCATAGCCGAGCAGGGAATACAGCAACGGCCGGGCAACCGGCCAGGCGGGGCTGGCGCGCAGCTTCGGGCAGCGCTCCTCGATCAGCACATCCACGATATGTGCGTCGGTGCGCTCACCGGCCGCAAGGAATGCGTCCAGCGACCGGGCTTTAGCGGCTGGGGCGGCGATATCGTCGGTCATGGGCCTCTCATATGTACGCCGCCAGCATAGGGCCGGGGCGCCGGCCTGCAAAGAGTGGGGATAAATCCCGGAAAGCTCCTGAAAAGATGCGATCGGGGCCATTTTTAAAGACTTCAGAAAGTTTCAATTTACCAAGGTGCAAGACGGGCGTGGCAAGGTGAACTCATCACGGGGCCCTGCTTAGTGCTTCAGCCCCCCAGCCAGTGTACTGATCGAGGTAGTTGTAGATGAAAGTTCTGTGGGTTGAGGATCATGAGCCGGTGCGCGACATGCTGGCCATTGCGGCCGACAGGGCTGCGCGCGCACGCGTTCAGGTTGACCTCGTGATGGCACCGACGCTGATGGCCGCAGAGATGCGCCTGCGTCTGGAGCGCTTCGATCTCGTTGTGCTCGACCTTGGCCTGCCCGACAGCATGGACGCCGACATGACGATTGCCCGCGTTGCCAATATGGGAAAGTACCGGATCGCCGTCGTCTCCTCGATGGAAAACCGTGACCAGGCCGTCGCCTCCGCCGCCCGTTGCGGCGCCAACATCCACCCGCACGCGGTGTTCAAGGCAAACCTGCCCTTCAACCGCTTCATCCAGCGGCCGGAGTCCTTCGAGGACTTCTTCATGGAACTGATGCCAGCCGCCGGCGCCGCAGCTCCGGCCCGCCGCCCTGCCCGCGCCGCCTGACCGGCACCGCTTGCGGGCCACTGCCTCTGATTGCTAAGCCGCCCGGAAGACTGCTTCCGGGCGGCTTGTCGTTTCGGCCCATGCGCAGCAAGGTAACCCCATGGACAGCCTCTTCGCTTCGCCCGTGACGCTGGGCCTTCTCGTTGTGAATGTGATCGCCAGCCTGATCGCGTTCCGGAACGAAGCGTTCATGCAGCAGAACATCCTCTGGGTGGGCCCGATGCGTGAGCGGGGCGAATGGTACCGGGGGATCAGCTCCGGCTTCCTTCACGTCAACGGGCCACACCTTCTGCTCAACATGTACGGCCTCTGGCTGTTCGGGCCGATCTGCGAGTACGTGCTCGGCGGCGTGGGTTTCGTCATCGTGTATTTTGCATCGCTCGCGGGCGGCAGCGTGTGGGCCTATATCCACAACCGGAATTCGCCGGACTACCGGGCAGCCGGCGCGTCCGGCGCCCTCTCCGGCATCGTGCTGGCCTTCTGCCTGTTCGAGCCGTTCGCCATCCTGCTCGCCTTTTTCGTGATCCCGATGTGGGGCATCGTCTTCGGCGTCCTCTATGTCGCGATCAGCTACGCCTTCTCGATGCGCGAGAACCGCATCATCGGCCACGAGGCGCACCTCGGCGGGGCGGTGGCGGGCGTCATCGCCACCCTGCTCGTGCGCCCGGAAACCTTCAGCGAATTCGTGGCGCAGGCCGCGGCCCGTTTTGGCTGAGGCGGCGATGGGAGCTGTCCGGGCACGCTATGACGAGCGGGTGGCCTCCGGCGCGCTGACCGGCGACGCCGCGCAGGCGGGAGCGGCGAGCCGCCTCGACGCCCTTGCAGCAGCACTGTCCGCGCCGCAGAAGCGCGGCCTGTTCAGCAAGCCGCCGGAACCGGTGCGCGGCGTCTACCTCTGGGGCGGCGTCGGGCGCGGCAAGTCGATGCTGATGGACATGTTCTTCGCCGAGGCGAAAATCTCGCCCAAGCGGCGTGTGCACTTCCACGAGTTCATGGCCGAGGTGCATGAGCGTCTCGATGTCTGGCGCAAGATGGGTGACGCCGACCGCAAACGTTCGCCCTGGCGCGTCCGGGACGCCGGCGACGATCCGATCGCACCGGTCGCCAAGCAGGTGGCGAGCGAAGCGCGCCTTCTCTGCTTCGACGAATTCCAGGTGACGCAGATTGCTGACGCGATGATCCTCGCGCGCCTGTTCGACGCGGTCTTCGCCCACGGCGTGACAGTGGTTGCGACCTCCAATCGCCAGCCGGATGATCTTTACAAGGACGGTATAAACCGCGCGCTGTTCCTGCCCTTCATCCAGCGGCTGAAGGAGCGCTGCGACGTGGTGGAGCTCGCCTCGGCGCGCGATTACCGGCTGGACCGTCTGGTCGAGGCGCCGGTCTGGTACGCCCCGCTCGGCGCCGGCAGCGCCGCGGCGCTCGACATGGCCTGGACGCGCCTGACCCTCGGCGCCGACCCGCAGCACTGCGTACTGACCGTCAAGGGCCGCAAGCTGGAGGTCGCCCGGGAGGCCGCCGGCGTTGCGCGTTTCACCTTCGGGGAACTCTGCGCCCGCCCGCTAGGCTCGATCGACTATCTGACGATTGCCGCGACCTTCCACACTCTCATCCTGGAAGGCATCCCACTGCTCACCCCCGACCGGCGCAACGAGGCCGCCCGCTTCGTCAGCCTGATCGACGCCCTCTACGAGGCCCGCGTGAAACTCGTCGCCAGCGCCGCCGCCGAGCCGGACCGCCTCTACACTGACGGCGACGGCGCCTTCGAATTCCAGCGCACCGCCAGCCGTCTTTTCGAGATGCGCTCGGCTTCGTACATGGCAGAGGAGAGGCGCAGCCTCCCCGAAAGCTGACCGGCCGCAAAAATTGCGATGCCGGCCCCTCTTCCACACCCTCGCCCCATTTCCTATCTATACATAAGCGCGATGAACGAACTGCGCCTCTCCGGCGGCGACGCTGCTGCCAGGCAGGGCTAAGGTGCCGGGGAAGATCCAGGATCAGGAGGTGGGCCGCCGCAAACGGGACCTGCCCAGAACAGGAGGACAAACCATGGCGAATACGCCAATCAAAGCGGGCTCGGGCGCCCTTAGTCCAGAACAAGGACTCAGCCGGTATCTGAGCGAGATCCGCAAGTTCCCGATGCTCGAGAAGAACGAGGAATTCATGCTGGCGCGCCAATGGCGCGACCAGGAAGACACCGAGGCCGCCGAAAGGATGGTCACCTCGCATCTCCGCCTCGTGGCGAAGATCGCGATGGGCTATCGCGGTTACGGCCTGCCGATGGCCGAAGTGATCTCCGAGGGCAATGTCGGCCTGATGCAGGCCGTCAAGAAATTCGACCCTGAAAAGGGCTTCCGCCTTGCGACCTATGCGATGTGGTGGATCCGCGCCGCCATCCAGGAATACATCCTGCGCAGCTGGAGCCTCGTGAAACTCGGCACCACGGCCGCTCAGAAGAAGCTGTTCTTCAACTTGCGCCGGCTGAAGGGTGAGATGCAGGCGCTCGACGAGGGCGACCTTAAGCCGGAGCAGGCCCGCCTGATCGCCGAGAAGCTGAACGTTACCGATGCCGAAGTCTATTCGATGAACGGGCGCATGTCCGGCTCCGACGCCTCGCTCAACGTGCCGATGGGCACGGATGGCGACATGGAATGGCAGGACTGGCTGGCCGATGACGAACCCGGCCAGGCCGAGACCTTTGCCAACCGCCAGGAACTGGACAGCCGGATGGAGCTGCTGACCCGCTCGATGGAAGACCTCTCAGAGCGCGAACGCCATATCCTGACCGAACGCCGCCTGATCGACGAGCCAAAGACGCTGGAAGAACTCTCCGACCAGTACAGCGTCAGCCGCGAGCGCATCCGACAGATCGAGGTCCGCGCCTTCGAGAAGCTGCAGAAGACAATGAAGCGGCTGGCCAGGGAGCAGGGCCTGCCGGTCGGAGACTGAGCGGGAACCATGTCGCCGCCGCTGCGTTGAATCACGCAGGAACGGAAGGCGCCTGTCCATGGCTCACAAACTCGCCGCGCTGTGGCTCGCCTCTGCCCTTGGCGGCGCGGCCCCGGCCTTTGCAGACCCACCGGCCTGTCCGGACGGCCAGACCTGTCCGGTCGCCCGGGCCTCCCCGGAGGCCGGGACGCCGCTACCGGCCCAGACCGTGTGGGGCAAGGGCCAGATCCTGCCGCCCGAATACCTGACGGCCAGCCTGAACGACTGGGACCGGTACGGTCTCCCGCCCGCGCCGGCGGGCCACCAGTGGGTATCGGTCGGCCAGAACGCCTACATCGTGGACCTCGCCAGCGGCGAGATTTCCGGGGCGTTCATCGGCGTGCTGACAAACTGAGAGCCGCGCGATTGAAGCGCCGCTCGTAAGCGGGCATGGGAGGGGCCATGCCCGTTCTCCATCTCACCGACCCCGGCGACCCGCGCCTGGCGCCTTATCTTTCGATCCGCGAGCGCGACCTGACGAACGGGCACGGCGGGCGTTTCATCGCCGAGGGCAAGGTCACGCTCGAGACCCTGCTGACGCGCAGCCATTTCGAAGTGGAGAGCCTTTTCCTGTGCGAGACGAGGCTGGAGCCCCTGGCGCAGCTTCTGCAACAGGTGCCCGCAAGCGTGCCCATCCTTGTTGCGCCGCAAGGCGTGATGGACGCCGTGGCCGGCTTCCCGATGCACCGCGGCGTGCTCGCCTGCGGCCTAAAGGGAGCGCCGCGTGCGACCGCGGATATTCTGCCTGCCGACGGTCCGTCCGCCGCGCTGCTCCTCGCCGGCATCTCCAACCATGACAATGTCGGCGCCTGCTTCCGCAACGCGGCCGCCTTTGGCGCGGGCGCCGTGCTGCTGGATGAAACCTCCTGTGATCCGCTCTACCGCAAGGCCATCCGCGTTTCGTCCGGCACCGCACTCTGGCTGCCCTTCGCGCACGGCGGCACGGGCGCCGCCCTGATCGAAGCGGCAGAGGATGCCGGCCAGGAAGTCTGGGCCCTGACACCCCGCGCCGATGCCGAGCCCCTCCCCACGCTGCGCGTGCCGCAGCGCGTTGCGCTCCTGCTAGGCGCCGAAGGCCCCGGCCTGACGCGCGAACTGATAGCCCGCGCCCGCCCGGTACGTATTCCAATGACGGACGGTTTCGACAGCGTCAACGTGGCGACGGCGGCGGCGATCGCGCTCAGCCATGTCTGGAATTCAAGGCGTGATCTCTCGCCGTCCCTACCCTAGCCCTCCCCGTCCTGGAAAAGACCAGGGTGGGGCGAGGCAAAAGAAAAAGGCGCGGAAAAAACCCGCGCCTCCTGCGTCTAAAGACAAATAATCCAGATCAGAAAACCCGCGGCCGCTCGTTGCGCTCGACATGCAGGCCGCATTCAGTCTTGTCCTGGCCGGCCCAGCGGCCGGCGCGCGGATTGTTCGGGTCATCCGCCGGCTGGGTGCACGGCCAGCATCCGATCGAGGGATAACCCTGCGCGACCAGCGGATGGGCCGGCAGGTTACGCTGCTCGATGAACAGCTCGACGTCCTCTGGCGTCCAGCTGACCAGCGGGTTCACCTTGTAGCGGCCGGAAGCATACTCAAACACCGGCAGGCTCATGCGGGCGCCGCCATGGAAGCGCTTACGGCCCGTGATCCAGGCCGAATAGCCGCCGAGGGCCGGTTCCAGCGGACGCACCTTGCGCAGGTCGCAGCAGGCGTCCGGATTGGATTTCCAGAGCATCGATCTGGGATCTTCAACCCGGCGCTCGCCCTCGTTCAGGGCAAGCGTGCGCACACCGGTCAGGCCGAGCTTCCCGATCAACTCGTCACGGTAATCCAGCGTCTGCGGGAAGTGCATGCCGGTATCGATGAACTGGATCGGCAGCGCGGGATCCACATCGGCAATAAGCGCCAGCATCACGGCGCTCTCGGCCCCGAAGCTCGAGACATAGGTCAGGTCGCCCGCCCATTCGCGCACAATTGCGGCGCGCAGGATCGTCTGCGCCGAGGCCTGACGCAGCTCGCCGTTGAGGCGCGCAAGCCGGACCGCAGGATCGACCTGTGGGCTTTCTATAAGGGTATCGAAGGGCATGCGCCTCAGGCTCCGTCTCGCTTGCGGAAGATCGCTGCCGGGCCGGAAACTGCGGGCTGGTAGGCCTCAGTGAACTCGGCAAGCGCTTCCAGCACCTCTGGTAGGCCTGCGCGGCGGGTCTCGTAAGCGTCGATGCCTGAACGGTGCATGTAGAATATCTGATCGCGCAGAACATGGCCGACAGCTCGGATTTCTCCGCAATAGCCGTAGCGGCGGCGAAGCAGCTGAGCCTGGCTGAAGCCGCGCCCGTCCGTGTAACGGGGAAAATCGACCTCGATGAGGGCGATTTCCGGGAGAAAAGGCTCAAGCTGGGCCGGATCATCGGCCGGGGCGAGGCGTATGCCATCCGGCAGCGGTCCATTCTCCCGGCCTTGTTTGAGACCAAGATACCGGCCGAAGGAGACGGAAAACCGGCCCGAGTCCGGCAGCGCCCCGCCGTCCGGCACGAAGGTGCAGTCATTGGCAATCTCAGCGCCCCCTTTAACCAGCGGCATAGAGGGCCTCCTGGAAGCGCTGGTGGCCGAGGCGTTCGAGTGTATCGATGAACTTCTCAGCGGGCGACGTGCGCTCCGCCCGGTAGAACTCGACCACGCGGTGGATGGCCGCCGGCACAGCATCGGCCTTCAGGCCGGGCCCGACAATCTCGCCCAGCGCGGCCTTCTCGTCGGCGCGTCCGCCAAGCAGGATCTGATAGAATTCCTCACCCTTCTTGTCGACGCCGAGGATACCGATATGGCCGACATGGTGGTGGCCGCAGGCATTGATGCAGCCGGACACGTTGATGTGCAGCTTGCCGATGTCTTCCTCGTAAGCCGGGTCCGCGAACACCTTCTGCACGGCCAGCGCCACGGGGATCGAGCGCGCATTGGCAAGGTTACAATAGTCGAGTCCCGGGCAGACGATCATGTCGGTGATCCGGCTCTCGTTGGCAGCGCCGAGCCCGGCCGCATCGAGCGCGGCATAGACCGCCGGCAGGTCATCCAGCGCGACATGCGGCAGGATAAGGTTCTGGGCATGGCTGACGCGGATATCTCCGTACCCGTACTTTTCGGCCAGATCGGCCACGATCTCCATCTGGGTGTCGGTCGCGTCCCCCGGCGCCGCGCCAATCGGCTTCAGGCTGACGGTCACCGTGGCAAAGCCTGCCACCTTATGCGGATGCAAGTTCGCCCGCGTCCAGCGTGCGAAGGCGGGATCGGCGGCTTTCGCGGCTTCCAGCGTCTTCGAGACGACAGGCTGCGGCGCGAGGTCAGGCGGCGCGAAATAGGCATGGATGCGCGCCACTTCCGAAGCCGGCAGGTCAATCTTCTCACCCGGGCGCTGCGCCGCGAATTCTTCCTCGACCTGGCGGATATATTCCGCCTCGCCGAGTTCCGAGACGAGGATTTTGATGCGCGCCTTGTACTTGTTATCGCGCCGGCCATAGCGGTTGTAGACGCGCATGATCGCCTCGAGATAGTCGAGGATCTGCGCTTCGGGCACGAAAGGATTGACCAGCGCCGCGATATGCGGCGTGCGCCCCTGCCCGCCGCCGACATGCACTTCGAAGCCCACCTGTCCGTCCTTCTGGCGGATATGCAGCCCCACATCGTGGACGCGGATCGCGGCCCTGTCATGCTCGGCCGCCGTCACCGCAATCTTGAACTTGCGCGGCAGGAAAGCGAATTCCGGATGGAACGTCGACCATTGCCGGATGATCTCGCACCATGCGCGCGGATCGAGCACCTCGTCCTGCGCGGCGCCGGCAAAATGATCCGTGGTTGTATTGCGGATACAGTTGCCGGACGTCTGGATGGCATGCATCTCGACTTCGGCGAGCTTCTCCAGCACGTCCGGTATGTCCTTCAGCGCCACCCAGTTGAACTGGATATTCTGGCGCGTCGTGAAGTGTCCGAAGCCCCGGTCATAATCGCGCGCGATCTCGGCGAGGCACCTGAGCTGCACCGGCGAGAGCTGGCCATACGGAATCGCGATGCGCAACATGTAGGCGTGCAGCTGCAGGTATACGCCGTTCTGCAGCCGCAGCGGCTTGAACTCGTCCTCCGGCAGTTCGCCGGACAGACGCCGCGCCACCTGCCCGCGAAACTGCGCAACACGCTCGCGCACGATGCGCGCGTCAAACTGGTCATATCTGTACATGCGCAGCCTCATGCACGTGCGGCAGGCCAAGCTCAAGCTCGCAACGAGCGACCCAGGCATGCACCGCCGGGAAATCACCGAGATCGAACCCGCCTTCATGCGACAGCCGCGTGTAGGCGAGCAGCGCAATGTCGGCGAGCGTCAACGCCGCACCGCCCGAGATGAAGTCGCTGGAAATCAGCGCCATCTCCATCCGCCCCAGCGCGCGGCGGCCCTTGGCCAACAGGTCGGTATCGATCGCGTCATCTGATTTCCTCAGGTAGTGTTTCTGGAAGCGGCGCACGGCGATGGCCGGCTCATGCGAGTACTGTTCCCAGAACATCCATTCCAGCATTCTGGCATGCTCAAACGCGTCCGCCGGCACCAGGTCTGAGCCTTCGGCGAAATGCAGGATGATGGCGTTCGACTGCGACAGCGTCCGCCCGTCGTCAAACTGCACCACCGGCACCTGCCCAAACGGGTTGAGCGCCAGGAATGCATCGGTACGCGTCTCACCCTTGAGAATATTGATCTCGATCCACTCATGCGCGAGGCCAAGCCGCTCGGCGACCCACTTCACCTTCAGGCAATTTCCCGAGTTCACGTCTGCGAAAATGCGGATCATTCGCCACCCCCGAAGGACAGGGCCGGCTCGGCACGCATCGATTCACGCAGCGTTTCCCGCCCGGAGATGCGGCCGTCTGCGGTGACTTCCATGAAGTAGGGATCGGTCACGACGCCCTCCTGCTTCAGCGCCGCCGCCAGGCGCGCCTCCGCCTCATCGCCGGTGAACACGCCGAGCCGCGATGCATCCTGCGTCCACGCCCCCTCTGCGGTCAGCCAGACCGATAGTCCCGTGGCGGTCGCCCAGCCGGTCACGGCCTTCGGCGTCTCGGGTTTAAGTCTGGGGCGTACGGAGGACATGCGGTTACTCCTCGAAGGCCAGGGCGCCCGCGCGCGCAGGCCCTGCAAATTCCGGCGGCAGGAAGTGGCCGATCTGTATCCCGGTCAGCGCAATCCCCGCCACTTCGCCAATGATCAGAAGTGCCGGGCCGGTAATGCCCTCCTCCGCGATCAGAAACGCCAGCTCTGAGAGCTCGCCATACACACGCACTTCATCTGGCCGCGTGCCATTCTCGATCACGGCAATCGGCGTGCGCCCGTCGCGGCCCGCCGCAATCAGTCGCTCGGCGATGACCGCCGCGGTATCAACGCCCATGAACACAACCACTGTCTGCGCCGGCCTCGCCAGCGCCGCCCAGTCGAGATCCGGCACACCCCCGGCCCTGGCATGACCGGTAACAAAGGTCAGCGTCTGAGCATGGTCGCGGTGGGTCAGCGGAATGCCGGCCGAGGCCGCACATCCGAGGGCGGACGATATGCCGGGGACCACATGCACCGCCACGCCTTCGGCGCGCACCGCTTCCAGCTCCTCGCCGCCGCGTCCGAAGATGAACGGATCGCCGCCCTTCAGCCGCACGACACGCAGGCCCTCGCGCGCCGACGCCACCAGCCGGTGATGGATTTCCGGCTGGGGCACCGAGTGGTCGCCCTTCGACTTGCCGACCGGCACGCGCGCCGCATCCCGGCGAATGAGTCCGAGGATTTCGGCGCTGACCAGCCGGTCATAATATACAACGTCCGCTTCCTGCAGCGCACGAAGCGCTTTCAGCGTCAGCAGTTCCGGATCGCCCGGCCCCGCCCCCACAATGTGCACGACTCCCGCCGCGCGGCCTGTCGCCAGCGCCGCAGACTTCAGCAGGGCCTCGGCCTTCTCCAGATCACCTGCATACGCTGCCTCGGCGGCCGGCCCTGTCAGCGCGCGCTCCCAATACCGGCGGCGAGCGCCCTTGTCGGGCACCGCTTCGGCCACGAAAGGGCGAAGCCGCCGCGCCAGCGCAGCCAGCTCCCCGATCCGGCCCGGCAGCAGCGCTTCGAGTTTCGCGCGCACCGCCTTCGCCAGCACCGGCGCCGCGCCGCCCGACCCAATCGCGGCGACGATCTCGCCCCGGTCTAGGATCGACGGCACGGTGAAGTCACAGTCTTCGGGAAAGTCGACCACATTGACCGGAATGCCCCGCGCCCGCACAGCGGCCAGCGCGGCGGCACGGTGCGTCTCGTCTGCCTCGGCGACGATCGCCAGGCGCGCGCCCTCGAGCGCTGTCTCGCGCGCCGAGCGGCCCACCACCGTCACACGACCCTCGAACTCGGCCGCCAGTGCCGCCTCGGCAAATCCGCCGACCAGCACCAGCTCGGCGGGCGAGGACAACAGCAGGCGCAGCTTGCGCGCCGCCTCCTCGCCGTCCCCGAACACCACGATCCGGGCGCTGTCGAGATTGAAAAAGGCTGGAAACTGGCGCATGGCCGCAACTCTCTCGTTTAGCAGGACTGAGGGGATACAGGTCCAGATCGTGCTTGACGAGCCTGCAACAACGGGCAACCCCTAAGTCTACCTTTTAGAGAAACTATCCATGTCCGATCCCGCCGACCGCCTGCCGCCGCTGAACGCCTTACGCGCCTTCGAAGCCGCCGCACGCCGCCTCTCGTTCACACAGGCCGCCGAGGAGCTGAACGTCACGCCGGGCGCGATTTCGCAGCAGATAAGACAGCTGGAAGACTTCGCGGGCACCCCCCTGTTCAAGCGTACGGGCCGTTCCGTCCTGCTGACCGATGCAGCGCAGGCCGCCCTCCCCCTCGTGCGCGAAGCGTTTGACAGGATTTCCGAGGCCGGCCGCATTATGCAGGCCCCCGCCCGCAAGGGCCGGGTCATGGTCTCCTGCGCGCCGTCCTTTGCTGCAAAGTGGCTCGCCCCCCGGCTCGAGAAATTCCACCGCACCAACGAAGGCACCGAGGCCTGGATCTCGGCCGACATGTCGCTGACCGATTTCAACACCGCCGACGCCGACCTCGCGATCCGCTATGGCCGCGGCAATTATGAAGGCCTGAAATCCGAGAAGCTGCTCGACGAAACCGTGCTGCCGGTCTGCTCGCCGCGCCTGCTGGAGGGCCCGGACGCGATCCGCAGGCCGGAAGACCTGAAGCACCACACCCTGCTGCATGACGAAAGCTCCGAGAACGATCCCTCCTGCCCCGACTGGGCCAGCTGGCTGCGGGCACACAGCGTCTCGGGGGTCGACGCCACCAAGGGACCGCGCTTCAACCAGGGCATCCTTGTCATCGAATCCGCCGGCGCCGGCCGGGGCGTCGCCCTCGCCAAACAGGCCATCGCCGCCAACGACATCGCCGCGGGTCGCCTCGCGGCCCCCTTCGCCAACGGCTCGATCCCGATCGACTTCGGCTACTGGCTCGTGTGGCCGAAAGGCCGCCACCTCTCGCCCGACGTGCGCGCATTCATCAAATGGATCAAGGACGAAGCCGCCGACAGCGAAGTGATCGGCGTCTGAAACAACCTCCCTTCTCCCGCTTCGCCCCTCGTAGACCGGATGGAGGCGGCAGGCCCGAATCCGACGCCGCGATTGCCTGAGGGAAGTGCAACCTGGGCAATACTTTGCGCCCTTCCCCAAAACATAATCCGCAGACGCCGCAAGAGACCCGACCGGAGCGAGACCGGACAATAAACAACCGATACGGCGTGATAAAAAATGAGAATGAATTAGAGAGAACCGTCCTCCGAAGTGCACGGATTGCAACGGGACGAAACAGTCTGGAGCGGCAGAAAGCCAAACCTGTGCCTACAGGAAACGCCCCGCCCGGAAAACAAAACACAACCGGATCAGGCGCCTGGAGAATACTGCCCCGGCCCTTCCTCAACACTTCCGTTTACGGAGTATTGCGCCGAACCCGCTAAAACTGCCGCATCCAATGCTAAAGCGCGGCGTCCACCAGCAGGAAGGCCGCGAGGCGGGCGCTGGCATTGCGGCTGGTGCTCTGCGTCTGCTCCAGCGCGGCGAGCGCGTCGGCCTGTTCGAGCAGGGCGAACTGCCGCGCCATGTCCATCAGTCTGGAATCTCCGCGCAGGCGGTCCGAGACGCGCTCGACTTCCTTGCCGGCCTGTTCGCGGATCGCTTCGCGGCGCGGGCCATTGCCCTTCGTGTTCGCCGCGGCTATGCGCTTTTTCGATCGCGGGCGGAATACGTCGCCCAGCGGGATGCCGGAGGACTGGAGCCGCGAGACCAGCGCTTCAGCGAGTTGCTCGCGGTCATCCGGCGCGCCGGATTCCTCGCGCGAGATATCCGAGATTATGTCGCGCAGCGACGAACCGTTGGAGGCGGGCCCAGTCAGCTGGTCGCTGGCGCGGCGGCGCGGCAGTTCCGGCGGCGGCGCCTGCTCGTCTTCATGCCGGCGGCGCAGCATCAGCGGCTCGCCCTCGCGCGAGGTCACATCGCGGCCAAGCACCAGCGGCGGCCCGGGGGGCGGCGCCACCGCGCTCGCTGCGATCACGGCATCTGCGCTGGCATCAAACAGGTCGTCATCCATCGAAGCCCGGCTGGCAGGCAGCCTTCCATTGCCGTTCGAATAGGACGGCGCCTGGCCGTTGCCGTTTGGCGCATGACCGCTCATACCCTGACCATTAGCGTAGGAGGCCGGCGGCGCCGAGAGGCTCTGGCGAAGTGGCGGCGGCGTGAGCGAGGGCGCCGGTTCGGGCGCCGCAACGCCGGTCCGGCGCTCAAGGTTTTCGCCTTCGATCCGCGCGGCGTAGCTCGCGGTGCGCAATGCATAGGCCGCCTGCTCGCCCGCTTCGCGCAGGCGCGCCAGCGCCCGGGCGGCCTCTTCGGCGGCGCCGCGGGTCGCGGAGTTGATCTCGGCATTCGCCTGGCGCGCGCCATCGAGCGCAGAGGCTACCGCGCCTTTCAGCGCGTCGCCGGTCGTCGCTGCCGCAGCAGCTGCGACTTCACTGGCGCGCACGGCGGCGTCGACCGTGCGGCGGGAGTGTTCCAGCTTGTCTTCGATCCGCGTAATCGAGAAGGTCAGCGATTCGGTGCGCGTCGCCGCTTCGCGGGCGAGGCCATCGAGGGACTCAAGCCGGCGGGAGAGATCTTCGCCAGCGCGCGACATCGAGCCGAGCCGGTTCTCGAGCGCTGTATCGGCGCGGCCAACCTCGTCGCTCGCCTGGCGCGCAGCAGAGATCATCATCTGGGCCTGGCGCGGGATCGCCTCGCTCATCGTGCTGATCTGGCTGCGCAGTTCGCGCGCGAGCGCCTCAAGCGCCTGGCGCTCCGCAGCCAGCCGGGTGGCGAGATCGCGCGCATTGTCGGACGTTGCGTAGGAGACCGATTCCAGGCGCTGGCGCTCGTCGCCGATTTCGCCGGCCATCGCCTTCATCGCTGTCAGCGCATGCGCCATGGCGAGGTCCACTTCAGCAGCGGCTTGTTTCATCTGCTCGGCAAAGGCGATGCCTTCGGTGCCCGCTTCCCGCGCCGGCATCATCAGTCGCGAGGTCGCTTCCAGCACCAGCGCGTTGGCGGCTGCGGCGCGCCGGGTCGAGCGGCCCATGAAGCCGGCCATGATAATCAGGAAGGCCGGAATGAACGCGGCGATGCCGCCGGCGGTGAGCAGCATGGGCGAGATCTGCTCGGCCAGCGCCATGCCGCCAAGGCCGAAAAAGCCGAGGAGGACACCAACAGTCCAGAGCGCCGCCACGGCAAAGGCGGCAGCCAGCATCCACCCGCCACCATGCTGTGCCATCTCAAAATTCTGAGAGGCCAGGTGACGTGCAAGGTCGTCCCGGCCCGAAGGGCGCACAGAGGAAGCTTCTGTCATGTCCAATGTATAACTCGCCTCGCGTGCGGCTGCGAGGGCAGAATGCACGCAGGCAGGTTAAGGCTTTGCAGGTTTTCTCAGCCGAGGCGCGCGAGAACGGACGACTTCTCGGCCGGCTTGTCGTCCCGGTCGGGCGTGCTCGGCGCAAATTCGATGCCGAGCCAGGCGAGGATGGTGGCGAGCACCAGGTTGCGGATAAAGATGAGCAGGTCGGTCATCGCTCAGTCCCCAGTGAGTGGCCAGTGTTCGGGCGGGTCAGTCAGATGAGTCTCACAGACCAGCCCCGATTATCAAAATATCAGAATTGATGTTTTTCGACAATCGATAAAACGTGAATATTTTGCGCGGTTCGCGTCGTTAACAGGATGCTAATGGCCCTCGTCCACGCTTTGGGGGCACAGGAGACCCCCGGATGACCGACCCGCGCCCTTCCCTCCCGGTGATGGACCTTGACCACCTCTCGGCCATGACCGGCGGCGACCATGATCTTGCCGTCGAAGTGATCGGGATCTTCCAGCACCAGGCGCAGCTCTGGTCGCGCCTGCTCGATCCGCGGCTGGACGCGCGCGAATGGTCCGACGCCGCGCATACGCTGAAAGGCGCCAGCCTCGGCATCGGCGCGCTGAAACTCGCGGCCGCCTGCGAGCGCGCCGAAAAGGCGGGCCGCAGCGAAGCCGCGCCAAGCACAGGCCATGCGTCGGTCCTGCTGGGAGACGTCAAGGACGCGCTCGGCGAAGCCCTGGAAGCGGCCGCCCGGGCGGCCTACGACTTGACCTTGGCGGGCAAGCGCAGCGCGTCATAGCTCGCAAATTCATAGGCGATGCAGCGATCGATCATCGTGCGCCAGACCGGCTCGGCAATCGCCGGCGACAGGCCATGCTTCGGGCATTCGGCCTTCACCTTGGCGACCACATCCTCAATCCGGCCACGGTCGTGCACGATGTTCCGGTCGCCCTTGATGCGCGCAGCGGCGTCCATGAAGGACTGGCGCTCGGCAATGATCTCGACCAGCAGCCGGTCAATCCGGTCGATCTCGTAGCGCACATCGGTCATTGATGCGGCGGTCTCGGCCGTGTGGCGGCGATCGTCGCTGGTATAGGTCGTCATGGGGCTGCCGCCTCTTTTGCCGTTCTGCCGGGTTATACAGGCGGCGCGCCCCGCGCAAGGGACAGGGCGCGTCTCCGGAGCGCAGGCCTACCGCTTCGGGAGGCCCAGTTCCTTATGCAGCTTCGCCAGAAATCGCGCCACATTACCCCCGGCGAAGTAGCCCCACGGAACGGCCGCGGGCACCCCAAGGCCGGTCAGGTGGTGCTTCAGACGCGGACGGTCAAGAAACGCGACAAACAGGACGGCGAACTGGTTGCGGGCAAAATGGGCTTCGGCGGCGGAGAGTGCGGGGCCGGTTTCCAGGAGATCGAGGAAGCGGTCGTCGAGATCGGCCAGCGATTGCCGGAAAGCCGGTGTGGCCGATCTTGCCTTGAACGCCGCGGCGGCCCCCGGCGCCTCGTTCATGCCGCTTTCGTAGAGCCATTCCTCGATGCAGGCCCGCGCCTTCAGGGCGAGGAAGGCTGCGTTCGGTGCCCGCGCGATCGCGGCATCGGCAAAGGCGTGCATCTCGTCCACGCTGCCATGCCATTTCGGCGCCAGATAGTTCAGGCGGGCGAGGCCTGCGAGGACATTGGGTTCGCCGGCCGCGTCCAGATCGCGAAAAGCCGCCTCGGCGCCGCCTTCAACGCCGCAAGCGAGCATTTCTGCACGTATGCGGAAGGCATGCACCGCGCTGTCCTGCGGCGTGAGGCGTGCCGCCTCGTCCAGCGCCGCGTGTGCCTCGTGCGCCATGTCGTACATATTGAGGGCCTGGGCGTCGCTCGTCTGGTCGGCCGTCGCGAAGCCGCGCAGGCGGTGTGCCCAGACATATCGCAAGCCGCCCTCAATGGCGGCCAGTGACGGGTGGCCGGCCCTCGCCGGCACAGCGGCTCCAATATCGCCCAGAAGACCGATGCCATCGAGCAAATGCACACGGTCAGCCGGGGGCAGACCGGCATAGAGCCTGCCAAGGGCAGCGCCGTTGCCAGCTTGCAGAAGCGTCAGGCCCTTCGAAACAAAGGCATTACCTTCCGCCAAATCAAAGGCGGGCACTTTCTTATTGAACAAGCCGAACAGGGTCAGGATCCTGACTGTGCTTCAAGCTTGTCCTGCGTTTTCGTCTCGAAATCGCTGGCATCGTGGCGTTCGCGCAGCTGGTTCTCGGGCTTGCCCGTGGTCGAGTTGACCATCCGGCCGTGCTTCACCGCAGGGCGTTCGCCGATCTGCTTGGTCCAGCGAAGGACGTTCTTGTATTCGTGGACCGAGAGGAACTCACCCGCATTGTAGACGACGCCGAGCACGACGGCGCCATACCAGGGCCAGATCGCCATGTCGGCGATCGAGTATTCGTCGCCGGCCATGTACTCATTCTCGGCGAGGTGGCGGTCGAGCACGTCGAGCTGGCGTTTCACTTCCATCGCGTAGCGGTCGATCGCGTATTCGATCTTGACCGGCGCGTAGGCGTAGAAGTGGCCGAAGCCGCCGCCGAGCAGCGGGGCGGAGCCCATCTGCCAGAAGAGCCAGGAGATCGCCTCGGTGCGCTTGCGCGGATCCTTGGGCAGGAATTCGTCGAACTTCTCGGCGAGATACATCAGGATCGAGGCGGACTCAAAGACGCGCTGCGCCGGGCTGACCGAATGGTCAATCAGCGCCGGGATCTTGGAATTCGGGTTCGCGGAGACAAAGCCGGAGGAGAACTGCGTGCCGTCCATGATGTTGATCAGCCAGGCATCATACTCGGCGCCGGCATGGCCCCTGGCGAGAAGCTCCTCGAGCAGGATCGTGACCTTCACGCCATTGGGCGTTCCCAGCGAATAGAGCTGCAGCGGATGCTTGCCGACCGGCAGGTCCTTGTCATGGGTCGCGCCGGCAATGGGGCGGTTGATGGCCGCGAAGCGACCGGCGCTTTCCCTGTTCCAGGTCCAGACCTTGGGCGGTACGTATTCCTTGTCGGTCATCTTGCTTCTCCCGCGTTGATCAATCCGGCGCCTAAGGTCTGGCGTTCCGCGGAAAATACAAGAGGGAGCTGCTCTGAAGTGACCCTTCGGCGCCGCTCCCTCCGGAAATAATGGTCCCTAGACTTCCAGCAGCATCCGTTCCGGGTCTTCCAGCGCGTCCTTGACGCGGACCAGGAAGGTGACGGCTTCCTTGCCGTCGACGATGCGGTGGTCGTAGCTGAGGGCGAGGTACATCATCGGCTTGATGACGATCTGGCCATTGCGGACGATCGGGCGGTCCTCGATCCGGTGCATGCCGAGGACGCCGGACTGGGGTGGGTTGAGGATCGGCGTAGACATCAGCGAGCCGTAGATGCCGCCGTTCGAGATCGTGAACGTGCCGCCCTGCAGGTCGCCGATGGTCAGCTGACCGTCCCGCGCCTTCTTACCGAGCGCGGCGATGGCTTTCTCGATGTCGGCGAGGGACATTTCATCCGTACCCCGAACAACCGGGACGACGAGCCCCTTGTCAGTGCCGACGGCGACGCCGATGTCGTAATAGTTCTTGTAGATGACGTCCTGGCCGTCGATCTCGGCGTTGACGGCAGGCACGTCTTTCAGCGCGCTGGTCACCGCCTTCACGAAGAAGCTCATGAAGCCGAGCTTGATGCCGTGGCGGGCCACGAAGGCATCCTGATGCCTCTTGCGCAGGTCCATTATGGCGGACATGTCGACATCGTTGAACGTCGTCAGCATCGCAGCCGTGTCCTGGGCCTCTTTCAGGCGGCGGGCGATGGTCTGGCGCAGGCGGGTCATCCGTACTCGTTCTTCGCGCGGACCGGTTTCGCGGGGTGGACGGACCTCAGTATCAGGCATGGCGGGGACTTTCGGCTGGTTCACATAGGCAAGGGCGTCAGCTTTGGTGGCGCGGCCATCACGGCCGGAGCCCGGGATGCTGGCGGCGGCGACATTGGCCTCGGCAGCGATGCGGCGCACAGACGGGGCGACCGGGCGCTCGCCCGCGCCCGTGGCCGCAGGCGCCGATATGGTTTTCGCAGGCGCGGCTTCGGCGGCCACCTTGGCCGCAGACGGCATCGAGGCACCGATGCGCGCAATCACCGAGCCCGGCGCCACGCTGGCACCTGGCGCGACCAGCAGCTCGACGATCACGCCGTCGGCGGGGGAAGGAACTTCAAGCGCCACCTTGTCGGTTTCGATCTCGGCGATGGTCTCGTCCTTCCTGACCTTGTCGCCGACTTTCTTGCTGAACGAGGCGATCGTACCTTCGGCGACGCTCTCGCCCATCACGGGGACCTTCACATCTGTCACGCCGCCAGCGGCCACCGGTGCGGGCGCTGCCGGTGCCGGCGCAGGGGCCGGGCCCGCGGCGGGCCTGGCAGCAGGTGCGGGCTTTGCCGAGGCAGCCCCTGGTCCGCTGATCCGTCCAAGGAGGGCCCCGATGCCGACCGTTTCACCTTCCGGCACCGAGATATCGGACAAGACACCATCCTCGCTGGCAGAGACTTCGACCGACACCTTGTCGGTCTCCAGTTCGACCAGCACGTCGTCCTTCTTCACCGCATCGCCCCTGGCCTTCAGCCAGCGGCCGACGGTGGCTTCCGTTACGCTTTCACCGAGTGTGGGTACAACAATATCTGTCATGGGCGTAGTCCGAAGGGATTGCTGGAGGAAGGTCAGGACGCGGCGTTGCGGTCGTCTACCGGATCAGGCGACAGCGCGATCTTGATGAGAGAGGCCTGCTCGGCCTGGTGCTTGGAGAGAAGGCCTGTGGCGGTGGCGGCGCTGGGCGGGCGCCCCGAATATTTCGGGCGCGGCTCGGCATAGCCGGCCTGCGCGGCGCACCATTCTATCTCGTCACGGATGAAGGTCCAGCCGCCCATGTTGCGTGGCTCTTCCTGGCACCAGACGATCTCGGCCTGGGTGAAGCGTTTCAGCTCGGTGATCAGCGACTTGCGCGGCACCGGATAGAACTGTTCGACGCGCAGCAGGTAGACATCGTCCGTACCCGCCGCTTCGCGCGCCTCGAAGAGATCATAATAGACCTTGCCCGAGCACAGTACGACCCGCCGGATCTTCTTGTCGGCGACAAGTTTCACCTTGCCTTCGCGGCCGGGCGTCTCGGCATCGTCCCAGAGGATACGATGGAAAGTCGACTTGGCATTCATGTCGTCGATGGTCGAGGTGGCCAGCTTGTGGCGCAGCAGCGATTTCGGCGTCATGATTACCAGCGGCTTGCGGAATTCGCGGTGGATCTGGCGGCGCAGGGCGTGGAAATAGTTCGACGGCGTCGTCAGGTTGCAGACCTGCATGTTGTCTTCCGCGCACATCTGCAGGAAGCGCTCAAGGCGAGCCGAGGAGTGCTCCGGGCCCTGACCTTCATAGCCATGCGGCAACAGCATCACGAGGCCCGACATGCGCAGCCATTTACGCTCGGCGCTCGAGATGAACTGATCGAAATAGACTTGCGCGCCGTTGCAGAAGTCCCCGAACTGGGCCTCCCACAGGGTCAGCGTATTGGGGTCGGCGAGCGAGTAGCCATACTCGTAACCGAGCACTGCTTCCTCGGAGAGGAGCGAGTCGATCACCTCGTAGGGCGCCTGGTCTGCGCGGATGTTGTTCAGCGGCGTGTGGCGCTCGCCGGTCGTCTGGTCGACCATGTGGCTGTGGCGCTGCACGAAAGTGCCGCGGCCGACATCCTGGCCGGACAGGCGCACCGGGAAGCCTTCGTCGAGCAGGCTGGCAAACGCGAGATGCTCCGCGCCGCCCCAGTCGATTTCCTTGCCGGTCTCGTAGCTTTCGCGGCGGCGCGCAAGCACGCGCTCGACGGTCTTGTGGATATCAACGCCGTCCGGCACGCGGGTAATCGCCGCGCCGAGTTCCCTGAGCCTGGCTTTCGCGACGCCCGTCCTGCCGCGCCGGTCGTCATCGATCGGCAGGCTAAATCCGGACCAGTGGCCTTCCAGCCAGTCGGCCTTGTTGGTCTTCAGGTCCTTGGCGGCAGTGAAAGCCTTCTCGAGGAACTCCTCGAACTCCTTGACCTGAGCCTCGACCTGTTCGGCCGTCAGAAGGCCTTCGGCGACGAGGCGCCTGCCATAGATCTCGCGGGTCGACGGAAGGTCCTTGATCACCTTGTACATGACCGGTTGGGTCATCGTCGGATCGTCGCCTTCGTTGTGACCGAAGCGGCGATAGCAGAACATGTCGATGACCACGTCCTTCGAGAACTTCTGACGGTACTCGGTCGCAACCTTTGCGGCATAGACGACGGCTTCCGGATCATCCCCGTTGACGTGGAAGATCGGCGCCTGGACAGCGAGTGCCACATCCGACGGATAGGGCGAGGAGCGCGAATACATAGGGCTCGTGGTGAAGCCGATCTGGTTGTTGACGATGAAGTGGACCGTGCCGCCGGTGCGGTAACCCTGCAGGCCCGAGAGGGCGAAGCATTCAGCAACGACGCCCTGCCCCGCGAAGGCCGCATCGCCGTGCAGCAGCAAGGGCATCTTCGCCGTCCGGTCGAGCTTGCCCTTCTCGCGCGATTCCGTGAACTGCTTGGCGCGCGTGCGGCCGAGCACGACCGGGTTCACAGCTTCAAGGTGCGAGGGGTTGGCGCTCATGGTGAGGTGGACCGTGTTGCCGTCAAACTCGCGGTCCGACGAGGCGCCGAGGTGGTATTTCACATCGCCCGATCCGAACGTGCCGGCACCCTGCGTGGAGCCGCCCTGGAACTCGTGGAAAATCTTGTCATAGCCCTTGCCCATCACGGCGGCGAGCATGTTGAGGCGGCCGCGGTGCGGCATGCCGACGACGATCTCGTTGACGCCAAGCGCGCCGCCGCGCTTGATGATCTGCTCCAGCGCCGGCACGGCGGCTTCGCCGCCATCGAGACCGAAGCGTTTGGTGCCCGGGAAGCGCTTGTGCAGGAAGCGCTCGAAGGTTTCCGCTTCGATCAGCTTGCGCAGGATCGCGAACTTGCCTTCGCGGGTGAACGCGACGCCCTTGTCCGGGCCTTCGATCCGTTCCTGCAGCCAGGCTTTCTCGGCGGGATCGGAAATATGCATGAACTCGATGCCGAGCGTCGAGCAATAGGTGCGCTTCAGGATCTCCAGCATCTGGTTGACGGTGGCGCGCTCAAGGCCGAGCACATTGTCGATGAAAATCTCACGGTCGCGGTCTTCCGGCTTGAAGCCGTAAGTCGCGGGGTCGAGTTCGGGCTGTTCGCCGAAGTTCGACAGGCGCAGCGGATCAAGCTGGGCGGCCAAGTGCCCGCGGATACGGTAGGCGCGGATCATCATGATCGCGCGGATGGAGTCCGTCACCGATTGCGAAATGTCGGCCGGCGCAGCCGCCGGATTGACGGCCTTGATCTTCTTCTCGAGCTTCGGCTCCAGAGCAGCCCAGTTGCCGTCAAATGCGGCAACATCGTCGCCGGATTTGGCCTGCGGCCAGCCTTCGCGTTTCCAGCTGGCACCCCTGGCATTCGTGGTGGCGCTGGCCGCGTCATCGCCGAGTTCGGCAAAGAAGGCGCGCCAGCTTTCCGGCACCGACGAGGGATCCTTCGAATAGGCCGCCTGCATCTGTTCGATCCAGAGCGCCGAGCCCCCGTAGAGGAACGCGGTCTCCAGCATCGCGGTGTTGCCGGAGCTGCGCGGGCCGTTCACCGGGCTGCCATCGTCTGCCATTTCAGATTCATCCTTCCAGAGCTGCCGCCCCCGGCAAGCATATGGGGGCGGATGATGCCGCCTGCAGGTTACGGGGTGCAGAGCCCCGCCCGCCGCCGCATCGCCTTCAGGCAATCACGGCGGCAGGCCAAACGACGAGGGTAGTTCTAACCCTTTAACACTTCGACCAGCGTGGTACCAAGACGCGCCGGGCTTGGGCTTACACGGATTCCCGCAGCTTCCATTGCTGCAATCTTTGACTCTGCATCGCCCTTCCCGCCAGAGACGATCGCGCCAGCATGGCCCATCGTGCGGCCCTTCGGCGCCGTGCGGCCTGCGATGAAGCCCGCCATCGGTTTCCTGCGGCCACGCCTGGCCTCGTCGATCAGGAACTGCGCGGCTTCCTCTTCGGCAGAACCGCCGATCTCGCCGATCATGATGATCGATTTGGTCTCGTCATCGGCGAGGAACATCTCGAGCATGTCGATGAACTCGGTGCCCTTAACCGGGTCGCCGCCGATGCCGACAGCCGTGGTCTGGCCGAGGCCGGCATTGGTGGTCTGGAACACGGCTTCATAGGTCAGCGTGCCGGAGCGCGAGACGATGCCGACCGAGCCCTTCCTGAAGATAGAGCCCGGCATGATGCCGATCTTACACTCGTTGGCGGTGATGATGCCGGGACAGTTCGGCCCGATAAGGCGCGATTTCGATTTCATCAGCTTTGCCTTGACGCGGACCATGTCCATGACGGGCACGCCTTCGGTGATGCAGACAATCAGCGGGATTTCTGCGTCGATCGCTTCCTCGATGGCCGCCGCTGCACCTGCTGGCGGAACGTAGACCACAGACGCGGTTGCGCCGGTCTTGGCCTTGCCTTCGGCGACGCTCGTGAAGATCGGCAGTTGCGTGCCGTTCGCCGCCGTCCACATCTCACCGCCCTTCTTGGGGTGGATGCCGCCGACCATCTGCGTGCCGTAGTATTCAAGCGCCTGACTGGTATGGAACGAGCCGGTATTGCCGGTCATACCCTGCGTCAGGACTTTCGTGTTCTTGTCGATCAGAATGGACATGACGCTTAACCCCGCACCGCTTTGACAATTTTCTGGGCCGCATCGTCGAGATCGTCTGCGGAGATGACGTTGAGGCCGCTTTCACGGATGATTTGCTTGCCGAGTTCGACGTTCGTGCCTTCGAGGCGCACGACCAGCGGAACGGAGAGGTTGGTTTCCTTCACGGCTGCGATCACGCCTTCAGCGATCACATCGCATTTCATGATGCCGCCGAAGATGTTCACGAGGATGCCCTTCACGTTGGGGTCCTTCATGATGATCTTGAAGGCGGCTGCCACCTTCTCCTTACCGGCGCCGCCGCCGACATCGCAGAAGTTTGCGGGCTCTTCGCCGTAGAGCTTGATGATGTCCATGGTCGCCATGGCGAGACCGGCGCCGTTGACCATGCAGCCGATCGTGCCGTCGAGCGCGATATAGGCAAGGTCCCATTCAGCCGCCTCGAGCTCCTTGGCGTCTTGCTCGGTTTCGTCCTTGAGGGCGGCAACATCCGGGTGGCGGAAGATCGCATTGCCGTCGAACGAGACCTTCGCGTCGAGCACGCGCAGGTGGCCGTCCTTCATCACGATGAGGGGGTTCACCTCCAGCATCGCCATGTCCTTCTCGGTGAAGGCCCTGTAGAGGATCGGGAAGAGCTTCAGGCCGTCTGCCGCAGCGGCGCCGGTGAGGTGCAGCGCGGCGTTGAGCTTCTGGGCATCCGCAGGCGTCACGCCGACCAGCGGGTCGATCTGCACGGTGAGGATCTTTTCCGGCGTGTCATGCGCGACGGCCTCGATGTCCATGCCGCCTTCGGTCGAGACGACGAAAGCCACCTTCGAAGTAGACCGGTCGACGAGGATCGAAAGGTAGAGTTCTTTCTCGATGTCGGCGCCGTCTTCCACGTAGAGGCGGTTCACCTGTTTGCCGGCGGCAGAGGTCTGCGCGGTCACGAGGTGTTTGCCGAGCATCGCTTCGGCATGCTTCTTCACGTCTTCCTTCGAGAAGGCGAGGCGCACGCCGCCCTTTTCGCCGGCTTCCTTCTCGATGAACTTGCCCTTGCCGCGCCCGCCGGCGTGGATCTGGCTCTTCACGACCCAGAGTGGGCCGGGCAGCGAATCAACGGCTTTCTGGACGTCCGACAGCGAGAGTACAGGCACGCCTTCTGCAACCGGCGCACCGAAGGACTTCAGCAGCGCCTTGGCCTGGTATTCGTGAATGTTCATGGAGTTTTCCCTGTTGGATGCAAGGTCTGGTCGCCCTTCGCCAGCCCGTCATCCCTATGGTTCGCGCCGCTGTATACCAACAACGGCGGGGCCTGCAACACGCTGGGTATAAGTACCTGGACCCAGAAAACCAGATTACCGCCGGGGTATCTCAGAGCCGGTCAGTCCTTCTGCCAGCTACCGCGTGGGGCGAATTCCGCTCCCCGGGTTTCAACCGTCTCAGGTCGGCTCCGCCGCAGATGTCCCGGGGACAGGCACGGCGACCGACGGGGCCTCGACGGGCATGAACGCCTCCGGCGCGACCGTCGCCGGCGGCGGGCGGATCCGGCTGCGCACCAGCATGATCCCGGCCAGCAGGAAAAGGCCGCCCGCAGCCAGGCCGAACAGGGCCTGTGGCCCGCCGAGGCTCATCGCGACGCCGGACATCACGGGCCCGGCCACCGAACCCGCTGCCCAGACGAACAGGATGCCGCTCATCACTTGCGGAATCCGCCCCGGACCGGCGCGGTCAATCGCATGGGCTGCACAGACGCCATAGAACGCGAAGGCGCCCGCGCCCCACAGGCCCAACAGGACAAGCACGACCGGTTCGCTGAACCGCGTCGCCCCGGCCGCCAGCGTCAGCGCCGCTGCGCCCGAGAACAGGGACAGCCCGGCGACCACGAGGCGCCGCTCCACCCGGTCCGAAATCCGCCCGGCGGGCCCTTGTACCAGCAGCGCGCCGGCTGCCGCGGCCGCTGCCGCCCAGGCCGCCGCACTGGTTCCGCCCCCGCCGATCTCGAATGTGCTGGTCCAGGTTGGCAGCAGGGCCAGAGTGCCCGTATTGAGCAGGCCCGCGAGAAAGCAACCGGTCACGGCCGACGGGGCCAGCCGGAAAAGATCCACCGGGCGCATGACTTCGCGGGCGGGCGGCGCAGGCTCTTCCTGCCGGGTCAGGCACAGCGGCACGAGCGACAGGCAGAGCAGGATCGACACCCAGTTGAGGCCGCGCGGATCGAGCGCCGAAAGTCCGAAGGCGAGGAAGGGCGCAAGCAGGCCCGCAATCCGCGAGAGGAAATAGTAGAACCCCATCATGTCGCCGCGCCGGTCTTTCAGGACGGCCTGGCCCAGCCAGCTTTCGGCGCTGGCAAACAAGAGGCCGAAGCCTATGCCCTGCAGCACGCGCGCGGCGCCCCAGGCAGCAATGCCGGGCACCATGCCCATCGCGAGGGCGCAGACGGCCGTGACCGCCGCAGCGGCAGCATAGAGGCGGATGGTGCCATAGCGGCCGATCAGAGCGGGTCCTGCCCAGGCCCCGGCCATGAATCCCGCAGAGTAAACCGCGCCGATCAGCCCGGTGAGGGTTTCACCGGCCTTGAGCTGCGTCAGCCCGACCGGCGTGATAACGCCCAGAAAACTTGCGGCCCCCTGCATCAGGCAGATCGCAAGGATCAGGGTGATCACATTCCTGTAGCCTGACATGCGTGTTGTGGATCAGCGGAAGGCGGCGGTCATCTGGCGCACGGTCTCGCCGGTGTTCGACCTGATCTCGAGGCTGACCGTCCCGGCCGTCCAGTCGATACCGATCGCGCCGAAGTTTTCCGGCGGGTACCCTTCCCCGACCTGCGCGCGGTCCATCTCCGCGGTCGTCTCCGCAAAGGCGACATTCAGCGACGAGGCGGTGACCTCGTGCGCCGGGTAAGGCAGCGCGGCATCGTCCTTGTACAGAAAGCCGGCATGCCGGTCACCCGAGACGAACACCACGCCCCGGGCTTCGGTCTCGCGGACAAGCCGGTAGAGGCGTTGCTGTTCCAGCGGCATGGTAGCCCAGGCCTCAAAGCCGTGGCCGTCGGTCGGCAGGACCTGAATTGAGGAGACAATCAGGCGCAGGTCGGCGGGGTCCTGCAGCCGGTTCTCCAGCCAGGTCCACTGGTCATTGCCCAGCATATCCTGTTCCGGATCGGCGGAGGGGATGTAGCGTTCCTTGCCTTTCTTGTTCCATTCATCGGTCGGCGTCAGCGCCGAGCGGAAGAAGCGCGTGTCGAGCATGATGATCTGCGTGCGCTGGCCTTCGGGGCCGAAGGTGCGCGCATAATAAGTGCCGGGATAGGCGCCGACATCCTCGCTCTCGAGGCCCCAGAAACGCTCGTGGATGCGCTCGGCAAGGCGGCGGAACGGGAATTCCCGGCCGGCATCGTTGGCGCCGTAGTCATGGTCGTCCCACGCCACCATCATGGGAAGCCTGGCGCGCACGGCCTTGAAGTCCTCGCGCGCGGCAAGGTCGGCGTAGCTGGCGCGCAGTTCGTTCAGTTCGGGCTGGTTGTTGACGTAAGCCGGGCCGTCGCGGTCGCCGTAGACATTGTCGCCGATCATCAGGAAGAGGTCCGCGCTCTCGGCGGCGACCGAGCGCAACGAGGCGCTGTCGGCGGCTTTTTCTTCATCCAGGCACGAGGCGACGAGGATTCGGGTCAGTGCTTTCGACGTGTCGAGCGCCAGACCAGCGGGTGCGCGAGGATAGAAGTCGTCGGGCAGAGACCGGTAATAGGGCTCGAGCGCTTCATCCGCGCTCTTCGGGGTGAACACATCTCCGGCCAGCGGCAGTTCGGCCGGAGACTGGCAGGCCGCCAGCATAGAAAGGATTGCGAGTGATGTGATCTTTTTCATGTTTGCCTCCTCAGCGCCTGACCGGCCCTGAGGAGACTCCTAGCGGTGTTCTGCGACAGCCGTAAGGCTTCAATCCAACCCCGCCGCCGATCACACCGTAAACAACAGATCCCACATCAACCGGCCCGGCAGGAAGGTGAAGAGCCCGGCAATCAGCATGCCGCCGGTGAACATGCCGGTCATGTGCCGGGCATGTGCGCGGATCCTGCCGCCGCGGGCAGCGGCGATGCCCACCGGCAGGCCAATCAATGTCCAGGCTGACAGGGCGTGGATCAGGCTGAGGTAGCTGCCGACAGGACCGAAGAGCATGAACGAGCTGATCGCCGTGGCCGCCATGGCCACCACCCACCCGTACCCGAGGGTCCGGTGCATCAAGTTGCCTTTGACGCCGGCCAGGAGAATGAGGCCGGTGAAGAAGGCGGTGACGGCCGACACGACGTGCGCCTTGACCATCGCGGGAGCTGCCAGGAACGGAGTGGCATCAAGCCGGAACCGGACGGGCGGCATGTCCTTCAATATCAACAGGCTGATCACCACAAAAACGCTGGCGCCGATGGCTGCGTTGATCTTGTTCACATGGCGCGAGCGCCACCCGTTCAGGGAGAAGCGGCGGGCCGGAAAGGCGTCGGGCGAAACGGCGGTCATCGGTGTGGACTCCTGGGTTCTTGTGGACAGTTTCTGGACAGTGTCTCGTCCGGCCCGGTCAACATCACTGCCCCTTCGTGCCTCCGCCACCGGCACTACGTGTGCGGGCTGGAATCCTTCGCGAAATGCCGTCATTACCGTCCGCGAAGCGTCAAATGCAGGGGTGAACCAGGTGACTTCCCATTTGCGAAGCCTGCTGCAGAACGCGGCCATCGTCATCGTGCTGGCTGGCGCCTTCACCTGGTTCGGGATCTACGGCGTAACCGGCCCGCTCTGGCTGCGCTTTTCGATGTGGCTGATCACGATCGGCACCGGAACGGCGTCGTCCGCGTTCATCATCCCGTTCATCTTCGGCACCCGCTTCGAGCGGTGGCCGCTGCCAGTGCGGATCGCCGCAGGTGCGGCCTTGATCGCCGTCCCGGTCACCATCGCCCTCTACGCCTACTCAGCCGTGTTGGGGGGCGCGATGTCGTTCGCAGCGCTGCCCGTGCAGTACCTCTACGTCTTTGCGGTCTGCGTGATCATGGTGGTGGGAGGGTATGTCCTTTCCCTCGCCTCCCAGAAGCCGGTGGGATCATCCGATCTGACGGCGCCGGATGCTGCGCGCGCGTTTCTGGCGCGCCTCCCCCTCAAGTTTCGGCAAGCCGAACTCCATGCGATTTCGTCCGAAGACCATTACCTGCGTGTGCACACGAGCCTCGGAGAGGAATTGATCCTGATGCGCCTTGCCGACGCGGTCCGCGAACTGGACGGCAGCGGCGGGCTGCAGGTGCACCGGTCCTGGTGGGTCGCGAAGGCGGCGGTGCGGGATGTGAAACGGCAGGGCGGCAAGGTCTCGCTGGTGCTGCCCTCCGGCAAGGAAGCGCCCGTGTCGCGCACCTTCACGGCCGAGGTGAAAGCCGCTGGCCTGCTTTAAGTGATCTTCACCGGTTAGGCGGGGCTTGCCGGGCTGAGCAACTGCCGCACGAACTCGACATGGCTGCGCAGGCGGTAGAGGTCGTCATTATAAGAGAGCGGCACGTCCAGCTTGCCGATATCGGCTTGCAGGCGTTCAAGCCGGCTGATGACCGATATGCGCGGCTCGCCAGGCGGTGTGGCCCTGCCCTCTTCCTCAAGCGCCCGAAGGTCCCTGTACCAGATGTAGATCCGGCGCCGGACACGCCAGCGATAGATCGGCGGCGCCGCGCGCACGAGCGGAAAAGCCAAGGTCAGTAGCGGGATGGCCAGCACCCAGGCCCGGTCCAGGAAGTTGGCTACACTGAACGAAAAGTACCGTCTGAGAAAGGAAGGCCCGTCGCGGTAGAAGCGGGTGGTCTGCTTGCTGACCGGCAGATCGGTGTTGTTGGCGTTCGGGAAGCGGCCGGCGGGCGAAAACAGGCTCTTGTCCGAATGGATCGCCAGCGCCGCATCCAACAGGACGGCTTCGATGGCGGGGTGAACGTCATTGCGCACCACCAGCTGCGAGACGGCCGCGATGAGCGGAACGTCGCGCTCCGGAATGTCAGCGCCGATATCGGCGACCCCGCGCAACAGAATCACGGAGGAGAGCCCGTCCTCGCGCCGGGCAATGGCTTCGGCCCGGTCAAACGGCAGCAGCCGGACCCCTTCTGCGTGAAGCAGCGCCTGGACATAGGCAGCGTCCGGCGAGGCGGCGAAGGCGGCCGCGTCTATGTCTCCGGCGCGCAGGGCGGCTTGCGCCTCGCGGGTCGGCATCGCCAGCCGGGCGCCGTTGGCCCAGTCACCGCCATACGCACGCTGCAGGGACGTCGCGAGGGCGCGGGTGCCGGAGCCTTCCGGGCCAATCGAGGCGCGCAGGTCCATCAGATCGCCGAAATCGGTGGCCGGGACGCCCTCGCGGACAAACACCCAGAACGGTTCCTCGAACAGGCCGCCGAGGGAGCGCAGCGTCTTTTCCTCGGTGAGCCCGGTCAGACCGCCCTGTACCAGCGCGACATCGATAAAACCCTCTTCGAGCAGGCGGAGATTGTCGATCGAGCCGGCGGTATCGACCAGCTCGACCGCTACGCCTTGCTCGGCGAGCAGGCGCTGGTAGCGTTCCGCATAGGCGTGATAGGCGCCGCCCGGCGCACCGGCGCCGAAGCGGATGGTCCTGGGCGGCGCCGGATCCATAAGGAAGAGGGCGACAAGGAAGCCCAGGACGGCGACGGCGATCACCGGTCCGTAAATGCGCCACATAGCCCCGCCCCGCATGGCACCCGCCTCCCGCCTGAGCCCCTTCCTTAAAGGGCCTCGCCCCCCGACGGCAACCACTGCAAAAAAATGCACGCAGAGTGATCCGGTCTGGCCGTGCTGCGTAATATGTTCACGATGAACCAGGCAGCCGGCCTTCGGGCACGCGGCACCTGCGCATCTGCGGGCCCCGGTTTTCCTCCCCCTGACCGCCGGGGCCCACCCCTCCCCCGTAAGAACGAGCGTCAGGCCTTGTGATAGGGCGTCCCGGCGAGGATCGTCAGAGCGCGGTAGATCTGCTCGGTGAGCATGGCGCGGACGAGGCGGTGCGGCCAGGTCTGTGCGCCGAAGGCAAGCGTTTTGGGAACGAGGCGGCGGACTTCAGGAGAAAAGCCTTCCGCGCCGCCGATGAAAAAGACCGTTTCGCGCAGGCCTTCATCGCGCCAGATGGCAAGGCGGCGGGCAAGTTCGGTAGAGGTGAGGTTTTCGCCCGCTTCATCGAGGCGCAGGCATTTGGCGCCGTGAGGTATCCGGGAGATCAGGCGGGCGCCTTCGGCTTCAAGGCCGCCGCCGCTGGCAACTTCGTGTTCTTCGAGGGCGCGGAAACCGAGTTGGCGGGCGAGCGGCTGGCTGCGGCCCAGATAGTCATCGGTAAGGCTGCGTTCAGGGCCGTCTTTCAGGCGCCCCACCCCGACAATCTGCAGCCGCATGGATCAGGAGGACGCGCGCTGCGCCCGGTGAGCCGAAGTGTCCGACATCCAGATTTTTTCGAGATTGTAGAATTCGCGCACTTCAGGCCGGAAGAGGTGGACGATCACGTCTCCGGTATCGATCAGCACCCAGTCGGCATTGGCCATGCCTTCGACGCTGGCCGGGCGGCCGGTCAGCCGTTTGGCTTCCTGCGCGACGTGTTCGGCAAGCGCTGCTACGTGCCGTCCGGAGCGGCCCGACGCGATGATCATGAAGTCGGCGAGAGAGGATTTGCCCTGAAGCTCAATGAAGGCAAGGTCTTCGGCCTTGTCGTCTTCGAGGACTTTGGAAAGGGCCTCGGCCAGCACCTTGATGTCGGCAAGCGAGACGTTTTTTGCGGGCTCAGCCCGGGATTTGGCGGATGACAGGGCAAGGGCTCCTTTTGCGACTGTGTCCAGATCGTAACACGCACAGCCTGCCGCAACCAGCAAAAACACACATATGTAGGCCAGCCCGCCGTTCGTTCATAAGCTATACAGGGTTTCACGTGGAAGCTGCCCCTGTTTCGCCCTATCCTCCGCTTAAGGAACTTTCCTCCACCGTGATGTCCAGGACACCCCCTCATGCGTAATATTTTTGTGCTGCCCTGCCTGCTCGCAACCCTCACCTTGCCGGGCTGCGCCGCGGCCCTGATCGGGACCGCCGGGGCGGTCGGCCTGACCTCGGTTCAGGAAAAGACGATGGGCGAGGCGCTCGATGATGCGACCGCTTCAGGCGAGATCAAGGCGAAGCTGCTGAACGAGAGCGGGGCCCGGTTTGCCGAGGTGGATGTGGAAGTGGCCAACGGCCTCGTCCTGCTGTCCGGCCGTGTGAACGAGCCGGAAGACCGCACCTTTGCCGAAGGGATTGCCTGGAGTTCGTCGCGCACGGTGGACGTGGCTAATGAAGTGCGTATCGAGCCACCGGGCGGGTTTATGTCAAACGTCTCGGACGAGATCATTACAGGCCGGGTGCGCGCGCGCCTGATCGGCTCCAGCACGGTCAAGAGCGTCAACTTCAATATCGAGACCTATGGCGGCGTCGTCTACCTGATGGGCATTGCGCGCAGCACCGAAGAACTGCGCGCGGCGGCAGAAGAGGCCAGCGTTGTCGGCGGCGTCGCCCAGGTCGTCTCGTATGTACGCATCCGTGACGCGTCCGGACGACCGGCTGCGCCCGTCACCACCGAAGCCCCCCCGCCCCCCACTTATCAACCGGCCCCTGACGCGTCATATACGACCGAGCCGCTGAGCGAACTGCACGGCACCACTTACGAACCAGGAAGCCGCTGAGACCGCGCGCCTTCCGTTACAACGGGGGCGATACACCGCGTGACACTGCGCATAGCCATTCAGATGGATCCGCTGGAGCGGGTGAATATCGACGGTGACACGAGCTTTGCGCTCGCCGAGACGGCGCAGGCGCGCGGGTATGAGTTGTTCTTCTATGGCCCGGGCGATCTTGCCTGGACCGAAGGCCGCGTAACGGCCCGGGCCCGCCCGGCCCGCGTGCAGCGGGTGCGCGAAACACCTGGCCTGTTCTGCGAGCCGGTTACGCTGGACCTCAAAGACGACGTCGACGTTATCCTGATGCGCCAGGATCCGCCCTTCGACATGGGCTACATAACCGCCTGCCACCTGCTGGAGGAAGTCTCCGCCGAGACGCTGGTGCTGAATGATCCGGCTGGCGTGCGCTCCAGTCCGGAGAAGATTTTCCCGCTGATGTTCCCGGACATCATGCCGCCGACGCTGGTGACGCGTGACCGGGCAGTGATCGACGCCTTCAGGGCAAAACATCACGATATCATCGTCAAGCCGCTCTACGGGCATGGCGGCGCAGGCGTGTTCCGGCTGACCGAAGCCGATTCCAATCTGGACTCCCTGCTGGAGCTTTTCCTCGGCCGGTCGGGTGAACCGGTGATGGTGCAGGCCTTCCTGCCGGCGGTGTCCGAAGGCGACAAGCGCGTGATCCTGATCGACGGCGAAGCGGTCGGCGCGATCAACCGCAAGCCCAAGGCGGGACAGGTGCGCTCGAACCTCGTCGTTGGCGGCACAGCCGAAGCGACTGAGCTGTCTGCCGCCGACAAGCTTATCTGCGCCCGCATCGGGCCGGAACTGAGGCGCCGCGGCCTGGTGCTGACCGGTATCGACGTGATCGGCGGGCGGCTGACAGAGGTGAATGTCACCTCGCCCACCGGACTTCAGGCGCTGAAGCGGCTGTCAGGCATTGATGCAGCTGCCAAATTCTGGGACGTTGTGGAAACGAAGCTTGCGGCAAGGTCGCTGGAGCGTCATGCTTGAGGAATGTGGATGAAACCGATCACTGCCCTTCTCCTGTTGTCGCTCTACGGTGTCGGCGCCGGCTGTTCGCTCACAACGCTGGCCGCAACGGCTGAAGCTGCCCCGGCTGAAACAGCCCCGGCTGCCGAGGTCACCCAGACCGCCGAAGTGCAAGGCACCCTGAACCTCAACATCGGCCGGACGAATGACGCAGCCGGCGGGCTGAGAATAGGTGCCGGCCAAACCCGCAGCCCGGGCGGCCTGATCGTCGGACCCGGCGGCGCTGGCGGCGATTTCGAGAATATTGAAGGCCTCGGCATCGATCTGGAAGACGCCCCGGAAGCTCTGCTACAGCCGGAACAGGCCTCCGGCGAAGATGAAATCGTCCGGCTTCCTCCGGAAAACTGACGGGTCAGCCTGCCAGGCTTTCCGCTTCCATCCAGTCTGAGCAGACCTTGACGGCCTCCGGCAGCAGGTCGGGGCGCTCGATGTAATAATGATCCGCCCCCTGAATGTCGCGGTAGGCCTTGCGGGCATGGCCGACGGCATCGTACAGCCGCTGCGCATGGCTGGGGGTGCAGGCCAGATCGGCGGTATTGTTAATCACCAGGACCGGACAGGAAATGCGCGCGGCATTGCCGAGCCCGTCCGCGTGGGTAGTGTCATATCCCCATTGCGAGAGCCATGAGCGCAGCGTGGTAAAGCGCGCAAGCCCGACCGGACCATCATTCGCGATGCGCGGTTCACCCAGGTAGCAGGTGTAGGGCCGGCGGTCTGAGGGCTCCTGCGCGGGGTCTGTCCAGCAGACGCTCGCCATTGTTCCGTGCACGGTAAAGGCGCGCTCTGCATTGTCTTCGCCGCGCCGGCGAAGGTCTGCCAGGGTCGCCTGCACCCAGGCGGTGATGCGCCGGTTGCGGGCAACCTGCGCCGCGCGGAAGCGGGCGACGAACGCCTCCGTATAGGGAGGTTTTGCCGGGCACGCAGGATCGTAGATGTTGAGGGCTGCATCGCGGTCGAAGGGGCGGGTCTCGTCTGTGACCGACGGATCCATCCATTCGGTCAGCGTGATCGCACGGCTGACATGTGCAGCAAGCAGCATGATGCCGTCTGCCGGCGGGAGGGTCTTTTTCGTCAGGTCATAGGCATCGCCGGCCGGTGTGTGCGTGATTGTGGGCCGCTCGGCCTGGTCCTGGTAGAAAAGCGACAGCGAGCCGCCGCCAGACCAGCCACCGAGGATGACGCGCCTGTAGCCAAGTCGTGTGCGGGCGTGCTCGATGCAGGCGCCGAAATCGGCGGCGCATTTTTCCATGATCAGGGCGGTGTCGTTCCCGCGGTAACGGGTGTTGGCGTAGATGACATGCTGTCCGGCGCGGGCGAGCGCGGAGACGAGCGGCAGGAAGGCGCCGCCGCCAATCGGGTGGGAAAAGATGACAACGCTCTCGGCGGCAGTGCCCGCGGGATAAATCCGCATGCATTCGACCGCGATGTTATCCCCTGCCCCGCCATAGACGTCCTTGAAGCTCGACGGATCCTTGTGGATCACGAGATAGGGTTCCCGAACGATTTCCCCTGCGCCAGCCATCCCGCCTGCCTCCTTGCCCCTTTTGGTTATGAGGTGCACATTATGCCTTAGACCGGCCTTGTCCACGCGGCCGAATGGTAAAGGGAGGAAAGCGCCATGATCAAGGCGAACGGCATTCACCATATTGCGATCATGGCGGCGGACATCCGCGAGCATATCGCCTTCTTTTCCGACGTGATGGGGTTCCAGCTGTCCGCCCTGTTCGACATGCACGGTGTGCCTGGCGGCGTGCACGCCTTCCTGCACATGGATGACCATTCGTATTTCTCGGTCGTGCAGCTTCCTGCAGTAAAGGACATTCCGATCCAGCTGGGCGTAACGCATGCGGGCACAGGGGCCGGGCCGTCGGCGCCCGGTACAATGCAGCACCTTGCCTTCCGGGTCGACACGCTGGACGACCTGCTGGCGATCCGCGACCGGATCCGCACCAGGGGGGTCAACGTGATCGGCCCGCTCGATCATGCGATGTGCCATTCGATCTATTTCGCCGGGCCGGACCAGATGACGCTGGAAGTGGCCTGCTCGACCGTGCCGATTGATCCGCGCGCGTGGATCGATCCGTCCGTCGTCGAGAAGGTCGGCATTACGCCCGCCGAGCTGGCAGCCTACACACATCCGGACGCTTATTCCGGAGAGGGGGGAACGGTGAAGCAGCCGCCCTATGATCCGGCCAAGCCGCATCAGGCCTACCCGGAAGCTATGTACAAGGCGATGATCGCGGCGCCGGATGAGGCGCTCCTGAAGGCAACGAAGTTCGCGCCGCCGGTGAAAGTGCCAGGTTAGAGGATTGGAGGAAACGCGGCGGGATTGCCGTCAGGGTCGGATCTGGTCCGGGGGCTGCGAGCCTTTCGTCCGGGCTCGCCGCGGAGATCTGGAATATGAGACAGGCCAAAACCGCATGTCCGCCGGGCGGGTGCGCTCAGCAAGCCGATCGGCTGGTCCTGCGAACCGTTAGGGATTCCGGAGAAGAAAGACGGCGCATGCGGACACGAACTTCAGGCAAATGACCTGGAGCGCGATACGCCCGGTGGGTCGAAGAGCGTGTTGGCATTCGGAGTCTGCAGGGCGACCTGCGCGTTCTGGCAGCACTGGCCCACCCGCCGCGCCGAGGCGCCGGTCAGACTTTGCCTTTGCTGATCGCCTTCAGATCGTAGAGCATAGCCATCGCTTCGCGGGGGGTCAGTGCATCGGGATCGAGCGCGTTCAGCGCAGCGAGTAAGGCAGCCGCTTCAGGCGGGATTTCCGTTTCCGGTTCTGCCGGAGCGGCCGCGAACAGAGGCAGGCTTTCTGGGGCCGACGGGCTGGCTTCCAGCTTTTTCAGTATCTGAGCGGCGCGCGACACGGCGCTGCGCGGCAGGCCGGCAAGGCGCGCGACCTGCACGCCATACGACCGGTCGGCGGGCCCGGGCTGAACCTCATGCAGGAAGATCAGGTCCTGCTTCCATTCGCGCGCCTTCAGGCTGGCATTCGCGGCGCCTGGAAGCTCGGCGGCGAGGGCAGTGAGTTCGTGATAATGCGTGGCGAAGATGGCACGGCAGCGGGTCTGTCCATGCAGGTGCTCGACAGCCGCCCAGGCGATGGCAAGACCGTCCCAGGTTGCCGTTCCGCGGCCCACTTCATCGAGGATGACGAAGCTTTCGGAGGTTGCCTGGTTCAGGATTGCGGCCGTCTCGACCATTTCGACCATGAAGGTGGAGCGCCCGCGCGCGAGATCATCCGAGGCGCCGACGCGGGAGAAAACGCGGTCGGCAAGGCCGAGGCGTAATGCGGCGGCGGGCACGAAACAGCCCGCCTGCGCGAGGATCACCGCGAGGGCCGCCTGGCGCAGATAGGTCGACTTGCCCGCCATGTTCGGCCCGGTGACGAGCAGGAAGCGCGGTGCGTTTTTCCCGGCGGCATCGAGGGTAAGGTCATTGGCGGTGAAGCCCTTCCCGTCCCGGCGCAGCGCAGATTCGACGACCGGGTGGCGCAGGCCTTTGGCCCCGAAGACGGGCGCGGCCTCAATGACAGGACGCACAGCGCCGGCTTCGGCTGCCCAGACGGCGTTGCCGGCAGCCACATCGATGTCTGCAATGGCACCAGCGACGCGGGCAAGCGTTTCACCTTCAGCGGAGACCCGCGCGCAGAAAGCCTCGAACAGCGCGATCTCGATCGCCTTCGATTCCTCTTCGGCGCGGCTGATGCGGCCGGCGAGTTCGGCGAGCTCGGTCGTCGAGAAGCGCACCGCGCCTGACATCGTCTGGCGATGGATGAAATCGTTCGCGAGCGGCGGCTTCAGCATCGGATCGGCGAGGCGCGCGGGCACCTCGATGTAGTAGCCGAGCACATTGTTGAACTTGATCTTGAGCGCCGAGATTCCGGAAACCTCGGCATACCGGCCCTGCATCTCCGCGATCACGCGGCGGCTGTCCTCGCGCAGGCGACGGACTTGGTCGAGCGCCTCGTCCCAGCGAGACGCGATGAAACCGCCGTCGCGTGCAAGCAGAGGCGGTGTCTCCACGAGAGCCCGGGTCAGATCGCCAGCGAGCGCCATCAGGCCTGGCAATTCGCCGAGACCGAGAAGTTGCGCGGCGGCCGAAAGGCGCGCAGGCAAGGCCCCGCCGGACGCCTGCAGGGTGGCAGCACACTGCTGGCCGGCGCCGAGCGCGCGGGTGAGCGCCTGAAGGTCGCGCGGGCCGCCCCGGCCGAGCGCGAGGCGCATGCAGGCGCGTTCGAGATCCGGCGCAGATTTCAGCGCCGAGCGGACATCGCCGAGCGCGCCGCGTGCGGCGGCGAAGAAGCTGATGGCGTCATACCGCGCCTCGATCTCACCGCGTTCGCGCGACGGGCGCGCCAGCTGCGCAGCCAGCAGGCGGGCGCCCGGCGCAGTGACAGTTCGGTCGATCGCAGCCAGCAAGGTGCCTTCCCGGCCGCGCGCATAGGACCGGTCGATCTCAAGACTGGCGCGGGTGGCCGGGTCGATCAGCAATGTTGAGCCCATCTCGCCGCGCTTCGGCACGGCAAGGCGGGCGGGGCGGCCGGCCTGGGTAAGCTTGACATAGTCGAGCAGGAGGCCTGCGGCAGCAAGTTCGGCCTTGGAAAAATCGCCGAGCCCGTCGAGGGCAGCGACGCCGAAGGCTTCCTTGAGCAGCGCTTCGCCGGACTTCGGAGTGCCCGTGCGGGCGGGTCGTTCGGTGACGGGCGCCGCGGTCATTTCGCGAAGGCCGGCGAGTGCAGAACGGTCCCGGTCGGTCTCCGAGATGACCAGTTCGCTGAGAGGCCACGCTAGCAATGCGTCCGCGATGCGCGCAGGTTCCAGCGCCGTCAGCTCAAACAGGCCGGTCGAAACATCGCACACGGCGAGCGCGGCCTCGCCCTGCCCCGTGAAGGCAAGCGCGGCGAGCGCCTGGCCTTGCCGGGCGGGCAGCAAGGTCTCCTCGGTCAACGTACCTGGCGTGACGACGCGCACGATTTCGCGGCGCACGATGGATTTCGAACCGCGCTTTCTGGCTTCGGACGGGCTTTCGGTCTGCTCGCAGACCGCGACCCGGCAGCCGGCCCTGATCAGACGGGCCAGGTAGCCTTCCGCTGCGTGATAGGGAACGCCCGCCATCGGGATCGGCGCGCCTTCATGTTCGCCGCGTGACGTGAGTGTGATGTCAAGGACGCGCGAGGCGGTCACCGCGTCGTCAAAGAAAAGCTCATAGAAATCGCCCATCCTGAAGAACAGGAGCGCATCCGGCTGCGCTGCCTTGATCGACAGGTACTGCGCCATGAACGGCGTGGGCTCGGACGCGGCAGCGGCGGAGGGGGATTTCGGGGCGGTGTCCGGCATGGCGTCGTACGCTACCCGTTGCGGGAGGGATTCGCAAAGCCGGGCGGCTGTAACTGTGCGGATTTGGCTGTTGGCAGGCCGGTCGCGGCGGCCTAGACGAAGATCCATCCCAATCAAAACGATACAGAGCCAACATGACCACGCAGCGTCCGAGCTTCACCGATCAGGAAGCCCTCGATTTCCACTCGCACCCGACCGCGGGCAAGATCTCGATGATCCCGACAAAGCCGATGAGCACGCAGCGCGACCTGTCGCTGGCTTACAGCCCCGGCGTCGCCGTCCCGGTCCTTGCGATCGCCGGAAACGAAGACCTGGCCTACGACTATACGTCCAAAGGCAACCTCGTTGCGGTGATCTCCAACGGCACGGCTATTCTCGGTCTCGGCAATCTCGGTCCGATGGCCTCGAAGCCGGTGATGGAGGGCAAGGCGGTCCTGTTCAAGCGGTTCGCGGATATCGACAGCTTCGATATCGAAGTGAACACGACGGACGCAGAAGACTTCATCCGTACCGTGCGCAATATCGGCGCCACCTGGGGCGGCATCAACCTCGAGGACATCTCGGCGCCCGATTGCTTCATCATCGAGAGCCGCCTGCGCGAAGAACTCGACATTCCGGTCTTCCATGACGACCAGCACGGCACCGCGATCATCGCCGCTGCCGGCCTTATCAACGCCTGCCTCATCACCGGGCGCAAGCTGTCCGACGTCAGGGTTGCCATCTCTGGCGCGGGCGCAGCGGGCCTCTCGGTCGCAGGCCTCATCCGCCATCTCGGCGTCAAGGGTGAGAACATCCTGCTCTGCGATACCGCGGGCGTGGTTTATGAAGGCCGCACCCAGAAGATGGACCAGTTCAAGTCTGCCTTCGCGGTCAAGACCGGGAAACGCACCCTTTCCGAAGCGATGGAGGGGGCGGACGTCTTCCTCGGCCTGTCGGTCAAGGGCGCCGTGACCAAGGACATGGTCAGATCCATGGCGAAGAACCCGATCATCTTCGCTATGGCCAACCCCGATCCGGAAATCACCCCTGAAGATATCAAATCGGTGCGCGGCGACGCGATCATCGCCACCGGACGTTCGGACTATCCGAACCAGGTCAACAATGTGCTCGGCTTTCCCTACATATTCCGCGGCGCGCTGGATGTCCGTGCCCGGAGCATCAATGAAGAGATGAAGGTTGCCGCCGCGCGCGCGCTGGCGGAACTCGCACGTGAGGATGTGCCGGATGAAGTCGCCGCTGCCTATCACGGCGCCCGTCCGACCTTTGGGCGGGAGTACATCATCCCCACGCCGTTCGATCCGCGCCTGATCAGTTTTGTTCCCCCGCTCGTCGCGCAGGCGGCTATGGATACCGGGGTTGCCCGCAAGCCGATCACGGACATGGAAGCCTACCGCAAGAGCCTCGTGCGCCGTGCAGATCCGTCCGCAGGCTTCCTGCAGGGTGTCCAGGCGAAGTGCCGCGACCAGCAGCGCCGGATCGTGTTTGCAGAAGGCGAAGAGCCCGCGGTTGTGCGGGCAGCCTGGAGTTTCAAGAACCAGGGTCTTGGCCATCCGATCCTGATCGGCCGTGAAGCTCAGGTCGAGGCGACGATGGAGCAGATGGGCGTGCCGGCCGGCGCGCTCGACATCATCAATGCGCGCCTGTCGGACAACAACCCGGCCTATGTCGACATGCTGTACCAGCGCCTGCAGCGCAAAGGTTATCTGAAGCGAGACGTGCAGCGCCTGGTAAACCAGGATCGCAACGTGTTCGGCTGCTGCATGCTGAAGAATGGCGACGCCGACGGCATGGTGACGGGCGTGACCCGCGCTTATGACGCGGCGCTGAAAGATGCGCTGCTGGTGCTCGACCCTATCGCCGGGCAGGCCGTGATCGGGATGTCCATGGTGATCAACATGGGCAAGACGATCTTCATTGCCGACACGAGCGTCAACGAGCTGCCCGATGGACGAACGCTGGCCAACATTTCACTTGAGGCTGTACGCAGCGTGCGCAGCCTCGGCTTCACGCCGCGGGTTGCGTTCCTGTCCTACTCGACCTTCGGCAACCCGATGGGCGAGCGGGCGGACAAGGTGCGGGACGCCGTCTCAATCCTCGACAAGACGCCAGGCATCGACTTCGAATACGAAGGCGACATGAACGCCGATGTGGCCCTAAATCCCAACCACAAGCTGCTCTATCCGTTCTCGCGCCTGACGGGACCTGCCAACGTGCTGGTGATGCCGGCGATCCACTCGGCTTCGATCGCGACGAACCTGCTGGAACAGATGAGCCGCGCCGTCGTGATCGGCCCGATGCTGCTGGGTCTCGAGAAGCCGGTGCAGATCGCGTCACTCGGCGCAACGGTCGGCGATATCGTGGACCTTGCGACGCTGGCCGCATTCGACATCGACCAGGTGCACGGCGCCCTTTCGGCTTAGGTTTCCAGAGCCGGCCCGCCGGGCGCCATGCGCAACTGGCGTAACCATTCCAAGGCCGACAGCACAACGGCGATGCCGCCGAGCCAGAAGGTCAGCACGAAGACGCTGTAATAGCCATCCGTCTCGATCATCGCGCCGAGCCAGGGGCGGCCCAGCGTGCCGATCAGCATGGTGAGCGAGGCCAGCAGCGCATACTGCACGGCGGCAAAGCGCGGATTCACAACGGACGTGAGATAGGCAACCACTGCGACGCTGGCAAAGCCGCCTGCGAGGTTCTCGCCGGCGATGGCGATCATCAGGCGCGCCATGCGGTCGCCTGCTTCGGCGCCCTGACCCTCGGGTGATATCTGCGCCGCCCATCCGGCGAAAGTGCGGAACGGATCGGCGAACTGTGTCCACTCCAGGAACGCGTCGATGCCCATGCCGCCGCGCGAGAGATCTGCGAACAGGAGGTTGGTCGCCGCGGCCAGCACCGCGCCCGTGACAAGAACCGGCATGCGGCCGACAAAACTGATCACGACGGCGCCCAGCGCCGCGCCCGCGATGGTCATCAGGACACCGAAGAATTTCGATGCGACCGCAACATCCGCCATGGTGTGGTGAAGGGCGCCAAACCGGTCATCAAGATAAAACGGAAAGGCGAAGGAACCCCAGACGGAATCCGTGAACCGGTAAGTGAGCGCCAGCAGCAGCACGAGCAGCGCGCCCCAGCCCAGGCGCGCGATCAGGTCCATCAAGGGATCGAAGATTGAACGGAAAACCACGCGGATGACGCGCGCGGCGCGCGTCTCGCTGGCCGGGCCAACGATGATCTCTGCAGGCTCTCGCCCGTGGCGCATCAGCAGGATCAGGGCGCCGGCTGCCGGCATAAGGACCGTCAGGAAAACGATCCATGGGCCTTGCCCGCTGACAAAGGCGCCGCCCTTGGGGGCCGGCACTTGCGTGAAGGAGGCGATCACGAAGCCGGCGATCATCAGGAAGGCCGCGATCCAGCCTGCGGAGACCAGCAACGTGGCCAGCGTGCGCTCACGTTCCGGGATGCGGGCCTGGAAGGTAAGCCGGGTGCTGCCGGGACCGGTCTGGATTTCAGGCTCCGGCGCCAGCAGCGTCCCCGCAACCGACAGCAACATCATCACAGCGATCATCGCGTAGACGACCACCCAGCCATAATACGTGGCCAGCAGCAGGGCGAGGAAGCCGGTAACGAAGCCGGCGATCCGGTAACCGAACTGGTAGAGGGCCGCCATCAGGTCCTTGTCTTCTTCCGACCGCGCAACTTCGATGCGCCAGGCGTCCAGGACGATGTCATGCGTTGCCGAAAAGAGTGCGGCGAACAGGGCAATGACCGCGACAAGGCCGATATTCTCGCCGGGGTTCGAGAACGCGAGAAGGAACAAGAGGCCAGCGATCGGCAGCTGCAGGCTGAGCAGCCAGGTGCGCCGCGGTCCGAGGAACGCAAACGGATGATGCGCGGCCTGGAAAGCAGGTGACCAGAGGAACTTGAAGGCGTAACCGATGGTAACGATGGACAGGACACCGATGGCGGAGGGCGTGATGCCTTCCGTAGTAAGCCAGGCATTCAGGGTTCCGACGACTGCGCCGTAAGGCAGGCCTGCAGAGAGGGCCAGCAGGAACATTGCGGCCATCCGCCGGTCGCGCAGGGCTTTGAGCGCGCGGATAAACCGCGGCGGAGACTTTTCAGCCGTCCCGGCAACCGCAGCGTCGCTCATGCGGCGCCTGTCAGGCGGCCGGCGCCGGCGGTCCATTGGAGCGCCAGCGAACGCAGGGCCTGCGCATCGAGGGGCTTGGCGGCAACCCCGCTGGCGCCGCAATCACGCGCGCGGCGTTCGATGTCGGGATTGATTTCGGCAGACACGGCAATGATCGGAGCGGTGAACCCGCCGGCGCGGAGGCGTCGCATTGCTTCGAAACCGTCCATGACCGGCATCCTCAGGTCCATCAGTACAAGTTCCGGTGCCATCCGCGCCGCTGCATCCAGCGCTTCGCTTCCGGTTGCGGCGACAGTGACGGTAAATCCGGCTGATTCCAAGGCACGGCGTGCAATCAGCGCGTTTACGGGATTATCATCTGCAATCAGCACCCGGCCGGCCCCGGGCTCGGTTTCCGGCTCTTCCGCCAGAAGCCGGCCGCTGCGCGCCAGCAGGATGCGCTCGGCAATTGACGACATGCGCAGCGGGCGTACCAGCCAGCCCCGGCAGCCGAGTTGCCTGAAACGGCCGATGGCCCCGCGGTCTTCCGGGCGCAGCACGACGAGCGCGGGCGCCCTGCGCGCCAGCGCCGAGACCATGGCCTCTGGCAAGTCTGCACCCACAAGTATTGCATCTATTCCAGCGGGCACCTCGCCGGTCGACAGATCGATCTGGAAAACCTCGGTTTCGAGGCCGGACATAGTGGCGGCAAGGGCAAGCGTGGTGGCCGCCGGCAGACCGGCAAAACCGACCCGCCCGGAAAGCCGTGCCGGGTCATGCAGCGACGGCGCGTCTGCAGGGCGCAGAGGAACATCAACGGAGAAAGTTGCCCCCTCTCCGGGACGTGAATCGACCGTGACCGAGCCGCCCAGCAGGTCGGCAAGGCGCTTGACGATAGCGAGCCCGAGCCCGACCCCGCCATCGCGGTAGGCGTCTGCCGTCGCCGACTGCCGGAAAGCTTCAAACAGGCGTGCCTGATCTTCAGTTGCAATACCAGGACCGGTATCGCGCACCCGAAGGGTCAGGCCGCAGGCGCGGGGCTCGACATCCACCAGAACGGCGCCCTGGCGCGTGAATTTCAGCGCATTGCCGACGAGATTGAACAGGATCTGGCGCAGGCGGCCGGCGTCGCCTTCGTAAACCGGAACGGGCCAGTGGACCGCACGCACGGCAAGGTCGAGCCCGGCCGCGTGGGCTCTCGGAGCAAGCAGTTCGGTCACTTCGCGGGCGATTTGCAGGGGACAGAAGTTTTCCTGCTCAAGTTCTACAGCCGAAGCATCAAGACGCGCATAATCGAGCACATTGTTCAACAGATCGAGGAGCCGGCCACCGGACAGGCGGATTGTTTCGGCATACTCTCGCTGCGCCGGGGAGAGATCGGTCTCAAGCAGGAGCGAGACGGTGCCGAGAATGCCGTTCAGAGGCGTACGGATCTCATGGCTTGCGGTTGCCAGGAAAGCCTGTTCGGGCGATTCAGGCTCGGATCGGGTATGCGGAAGCGTTTTCATACCCAAAGCCTACTTCGAATGGCTGAGCAGAGCCTTAACCTGAAGGGCGCAGGGCAGGCGCGGGCCAGCTCTGAGTTTGCTCAACGCCCGGCTGCTGCAAGCCGGCGATTTCAGGCCGCCGGGAGATTGTCTTCCACCGCGGCCAATGCGTTATGGAGCACATCCAGCCCGGCGCCCTTGCGCGGCGCCTGCTCCGACAGGATGCGCCGCCACTGGCGCGCGCCAGGCTGGCCTGCGAAAAGCCCCAGCATGTGCCGCGTCATCGCGTGCAGGCTGACACCCTCCGCAAGGCGCGCGGCGATGTAGGGCTCATAATTTCGGATGGCTTCGGAGGCGGTAACGGGCGCGGCGGCTCCAAAAAGGCGCATGTCGACTTCGCCAAGCAGGCCGGGCGTCTGGTAGGCTGCCCTGCCCAGCATTACGCCGTCAAAAGTACCAAGGTGACCGGTGCACTGATCGAGCGTCGTGATCGCGCCATTCAGCACAATCGTCAGCTCGGGCCGGGCGCGCTTCAGCTCGGCAACGAGGCCATAGTCCAGCGGCGGAACCTCGCGGTTCTCTTTCGGGCTCAGCCCTTTGAGCCAGGCCGCGCGCGCATGCACGGTGAACACGGAGCATCCCGCAGCTGACACTTTGTCGATGAACGTAAAAAGGGTCTCGCGCGCGGGCAGGTCATCGATGGCAATCCGGTTCTTCACAGTCACGGGAACCGAAACAACAGCGCGCATAGCCGCAACGCAGTCCGCCACCAGATCAGGCTCAGCCATCAGGCAGGCGCCGAACGCGCCCGACTGCACCCGGTCCGACGGGCACCCGCAATTGAGGTTAACCTCGTCATAGCCGAACCCCTCCGCGATACGGGCAGCCTCTGCGAGCTTGCGGGGATCCGATCCGCCGAGCTGCAATACAAGCGGGTGTTCTTGCGCGCTGTATCCGAGAAGCCGCCCCCTGTCGCCGTTCAGCACAGCGTCGGCCGTCACCATCTCCGACCAGAGCAGCGCACTCTTCGTCAGCACGCGGTGAAACGCCCGGCAATGCCGGTCCGTCCAGTCCATCATCGGGGCGACTGAAAATCTATAGTCTTGTTTTTTGGTCATTTTTGAGAACTATCAAGGGGCTAAATCGAGAACATGCGCAGTTCCTGTGCACCAGTTTGCACCCGCTTTGCCGCCTCCGTGCACACGGAGCGCACACAAATGTCGACCATGTACAGGATGCCAAAAGGGCAGTGGCGGGCACAGGTAAGGCGTAAAGGGCGCTGCACTATGTCTCCTCCGGCCCCTGATATGCAGCATACAGCAACGGGTGAACAGCTATCTGGAAACGCTCCGGAAGGGCGCCCTCTGCAAGCCACTCGCCGCTCCATGAAGGCGGTCATCCGCCGTCTCAAGGACGATCGCGGCGGCACGCCCCTCGCTGATCTGACCCGCGAACGGCTTATTATGAACGCCCGGCAGCGGGCCAGGGATGGCACCGGGCCGGCCACGCTGGCCGTCGACCTGGCTGGGCTTCACCCGGACGGTGCTGACCCCTGCGGCAGCGATGCACGGGATTGCGGTCAACACCGGGGCGGCGCGCCCGGGACGCGCGCGCCGATCTTGAGAAGTTTGAGCCGGAGGGTGCCGCTGGATGCGTTTGTGAACAAGGGCTGGCTGGCACTGCCGGGGACATCTGCGTTCAGGCTCCGGGCGTCCCCCCGCGATCGGGCGTGACAAAGTCATCCCCCATCGACTATGGGTTGGGGCTGATGAGGCGGCGATGACGGATGTCTTTATAAGTTTCCACAAGGAGCGCCGGGCCCATGCTGAGCGGCTGGCCGCCACGCTTGAAGCGCATGGTTATGAGACCTTCTGGGACCGTGAGCTTTCCGCCAATCCCGGTCCGCTTAACCAGACCAGGGCGAATCCGGAGCTTGCGCAGATTGTCATCGTGCTCTGGTGTTCAGCGTCGGTGCGCTCGGAGCCTGTGCGTTCTGAGGCCAGTCATGCCAGAAGCCGCGGCAAGCTGATCGAGGTTTACCTGGAATGGGTTGAGCCGCCGCCTGGTTTCGAAGCGGCGCAGGGCCTGCCCCTTGTAAACTGGGGCGGCGAGCCGGAATCCGAGGGCGTCTACAGCCTGCTTTATGCCCTCGCAGAGCGCCTTGGAAACCGGCGCCGGTCTGCGAACGCTATCCGCCTTCTCTGCCGCGCGCCGGCGCTGGCGCCCGCCGGGCCCCTGCAGGTCAATGAGCAGGAGCGCGCAGACCTGCAAACCGCGCCGGAGGCGCGCTGGGCATTGATCGAAAAGAGCCTGACTGTTCGCGATTACCAGGATTTCCTCGAAGCCTTCCCGGGCGTGCCGGAGGCATCCAACGCCCAGCGCCACCTTCGCCAGCTGGAAGACTGGTCGGGGGTCGATCACGCATCGCCGCGCGATATCTCCGAGTTTCTGGACGACCCTTCGAGAGGGGCAGGCCTGTTTGCACATCTCGACAGCCACGCCCGCAGCGTGTTGCGCCGCAGCGGGCTCGCCCGGCTGACGCTTGCGCAGGAACTCGCGGATGATGAACGGGCAAGAGCCGAGGCCGAAGAGCGCGCACTGCAGGCGCTGGAGGCGCGGCTGGGGCGAGAGGGGATGCGCGCTGCCCTGGCGGCGCTGGCCGGAAAGCCGGCCTCCGAACGGGTATTTCCTCTTCGTCTTCCGGCGCTGGCCCGCTGGCCCAAACCGCGAATGGTCGTTATCCCGCCCGGGCGTTTCCTGATGGGGGCAGCAAGCGATGAACCCGGCGCCGCCGAGGCAGAATTTCCTCAACATGAGGTCATCATCAGTTACGCCTTTGCCCTTGGCCAGCATACGGTGACCTTCGCCGAATGGGACGCAGCCAGGGATTCCGGAGCCAAGCTCCCGAACCTGGCGGACAATGGCTGGGGCCGGAACCGGCGCCCGGTGATCAACGTCTCCTGGGAAGGTGCGACCGCCTATATCACCTGGCTGAACGAGCGTTTCGGCCTGTCCGGCAAATACCATGCCTTCCGCCTGCCCTCAGAAGCCGAATGGGAATATGCCTGCCGGGCCGGGACAGTGACAGCCTTCCATTGCGGCGAGACGATTACGGCGAAGCATGCAAACTATAATGGTCACCAGGCATATGGCGACGGCCATAAGGGCGCCTATCATGAGAAGACCATGCCGGTTGGCTCTTACCCGGCCAATGAGTTTGGCCTGCACGACATGCACGGCAATATCTGGGAATGGTGCGCGGATCCCTGGCACTATAATTACGCTGGCGCGCCGGAGGACGGATCGGTCTGGGAAGGCGATCACTCGCCCCGCGTCCTTCGCGGCGGTTCATGGGTCAACAATCCGGTAAACCTGCGCTCAGCCGCCCGAACCCGGGTCATCACCTCAAGCCAGGGCATCATCAACGGGTTCCGCCTGGCGCGCACGGTATAGCCCGCGCCAGCCCTGTATGCGAGGCGCTGCCGGTCAGGCAGCCTCTGAACTGAGACGCGGCCTTGCGTGCACCAACATGGGAAAGGGGCGCTGGGCCAGGCATTACGGGCCCGCTGTTTACGCATGACGTGCGCCGCCCGGGGCGCTGATCCATACCTGTGAGGACGACCTGCGCCTGGCTGACATTTGCAGGATCGCCCGGGCGCGGCGCCTCACCGGCGAGGCTATCTGCCGGAAAAATCCGAGCAGGCGTCTGCGCAGGCGCCCTACCCTTCCGGCAAAACCTCGTCGAGGCGTTCCTGTGAGTGAAAAACCCGCTTCAGCGCTTCGCGCGCCGCATCCAGTTCGGACCGCCTGACAAGCAGCGCCGCATTTCGTGCGTCAATGTCGCGGATCACCCTGTCGACATGCCCATGCGCCTGGGCGAGGAAATTCGCCTCGATGCCCGCCTTGCCTTCATCGAGCGCCTTGAGACCGGCTGTGAGGTCATTGATGGCCGCCTCGATACCCTCCACATCCAGCTGCAGGGCCCGTACCTTCTGTTCGGCACTCTGGCGCTTCAGCGCCACGATCTTGCGAAGAGCATCTTTCCTGACCGCCATAATCTATCCCTGCGGCGGGCTCTTGAGACGGTCGATGAACTGGATCGCCGCAGCAACGGCAGCAAAATGCTCGGGACGGATCTCTTCGTCGATATCAACCAGGTTATAGATCGAGCGGGCAGCCGGCGGATCGCGGTAAATGGGGATCTTGTTCTCGGCCGCGATCTCGCGGATCCTGGCTGCAATTTCGTCCACGCCCTTTGCAACACAAACCGGCGCTTTCTGGCTCTCGGGATCCCATTTGAGCGCCACGGCGTAATGGGTAGGGTTGACCATGATGACAGTTGCCGTCTTGACGTTCTGCATCATCTGGCTTTTCGAGATTTTTGACGCCGTCTCGCGGCGCCTCATCTTCATCTGCGGATCGCCTTCGCTTTGCTTCATCTCCTTCTTCATGTCCTCACGCGACATCTTCAGCTTCTGGAGATGTAACTGGCGCTGAAGCGGCAGGTCGAGCACAGCGAGCATGACCTGAAAGGCGAGGAAATACAGGATCAGCCGAAGGGTCTGGTCGAATGTGAACTGGTAGACGTCCTCCATCTGCATCTGGGCGCTGGCGTAATAGTCCTCCATGAACTGGACGAGGAACACGATGCCGATGACCACGGCAAAGAGCAGTTTCAGGGTGTCCTTCAGAAAATCGAGCAGTCCGCTGGTCCCATAGCGCTTCTTGAGATTTTCGAAGGGTGAGATCTTCTTGATGTCGAGCTCAATCTTCTTCAGCGAAAAGGCGATGGCGTTCTGAACGATGAGCGAAACAAGCACGATAACCGCAGGCACCAGAAAGATCGGCAGCAGGTGGAGCATGACGCTCGCGGTCCAGCCCCAGGCCGCGCCGCCGCCTCCGCCTCCCCCGACGCTGAAGATGTCACGGGCGAAAGAGTCGCCGTGATAGAGCATTGAGGAAAAATCCTCGAAGAGCGTCTGTCCTACGACCGCATTCAGGACAAAAGCCGCTGCCACGATGCCGATAATCAACGCAAGGGCGTTGGCCTCCTTGGACTGGGGAACGTTGCCCTCCTCCCGCGCCTGTCGCAGGCGCTCCTCGGTGGCATCAAATTCCTTTTCGGCGCTGTCGTCCTGTTCGGCCATCTTCTATCTCAAATCCACCAGACGACCTGCATGGCACGGTCTTTCCAGGCAATCAGGATGCCGGCGATCGACAGGGCAAGCATCATGGTGCCAGCGCCCACCATGAATGGGGCGCCGACAAAGGCCACCATCAGGGAGGGCAAAGCCTTGTTGATGAAGCCAAGACAGATATTGTAAAGCAGGTTGACGGCGACGAACGGCCAGGCCAGCAACAGGGCAAATCCAAATGCCGAATAAAAACTGTGTGCCAGCATCGGGCCGCTGAGCAGGGTGAGCGCGCCCAGAGGAATATCCGTATACAGGCGCAGAAGCTGGACGATGACTTCGACATGGAAGTTGACCGACAGAAGAACTGCCGCGCCGGCGATTGACAGCATGTTCGCTGTCAGCGTCTGCGCTTCGTGTTCCAGCGCCGGCGCGAGGAACTGCGCCAGCCCGATCGACTGAGCGATGACCGAGCCTGCGATCATCAGCATCCATATTGTCAGGCGCAGCACAACACCAAGCCCGAAACCGATAAAGATTTCCACCATGAGCAGACTGAAAAAAACAGTGAACTCTGTGACAACAGGCGCCTCTATGAAACCAGATGTCGTCATAGCGAGGGCTACGCCAATCAATACAAACGCGCGGGCCCGTGTCGGTATGACCTGTTCGCCGATCCCTGGAAGAAAGAATATGACAAAGGAAAGCCGCGCCGCGACCATCATGAACAGCGCAATCCACGCCGTCAGGTCGTCCGGCAGCGGAATACCAAGGTCCATCAGGCAACGCCGATAATATAGGGCTTGCTCTTCGCGCTGATTTCTTCATAGGCGACAACCGCGTTGCGGATGCCCTTGCTGGCAAGGACCGTCTGCAGGAAACGGCGGCGCTTGGATGTCGTCGCAACAGCCGCCACAATTCCCTTCTGGGCGGTTTCATTCAGCTTCGCCTGGATGGCCGTAATCAGTTCACTAAAAAGTTCCGGCGGCAAGGCGACGTCGGAACTTCCGCTGTCTCCATTGACCTCATACTGAGAGAATTTCTGCTCCCATCCGGCGGATAGCTGGACGAGCGGCAGGCGGCCCTGCTCGTCCTGCAGACGGTCGACAATCTGGAAAGCAAGACGCTGGCGTACGAGTTCGACAATACGGGGCACGCCAAGCCCCATCGGCTTAACCTCTGCAATTGTCTCGAGGATCAGGAACAGGTTACGGATGGAGATGCGCTCCGACAAAAGAAGGCGCAGCACTGATAGCAGGATTTCCGGCGTCACCTTGCCGGGGACATACTCATCGAGGAAGCGCTGGTTTGCCGCGGCGCGGTCCGTGTCAGTGATCCGGCTGAGTGCATCGAGTGTCTCAACCATGACCATCCGGGTAAAGATGAGTGAGAAGTTGGACTGGATGACTTCGAGCATATGGGTGGCAAGCACCTCCATCGGCTCGACGGTCGGAATGCCCGACGCCGCAAGCTCCTGCTTCCTGCTGTTCGGAAGCCAGCGCGCCGCCGCCTTATAGACCGGCTCGCGGACCTTTTCACCTAGCATGTGCGGCAGCTGGTTGTCTTCGATCAGGGCCAGGACGTTTCCAGGCCGCAGGAAACCGGAGTCGAGACGCACACCCTGGATGCGGATCCGGTACTCGTTCTTCTTGAGGGTCGGATTGTCTGTCATCCGGATGGGAGGAAGGACGAAACCATACTCTTCGGCGATGTAGCGGCGGATCTTATCGACACGGCTTTCAAAGCCGTTCTCGCCAACGAGAACGAGGTTAACAAGGTCCGGCGCGACCTCCAGGTGGATTTCGTCAGAGTAGATGGAATCACCAATCTTCGGAGCCTTTACCGGCGCCTCTGCAGCGGTCGCCTGCTCGGCCTGCGTCTTGTCCTGGACCTGACGGCGGATCAGGAAGGATCCGGCAACGAAGACAATGGCGGCGCCCATGAAAGGCACGAAGGGCATGCCGGGAAGAACCGCAAAAACGCCGAGAATGCCGGCAACGATCAGGAGGGGCGTCGCATTTCCCGCAAGCTGGTTCGTCAGGGCGAGGTCAATTGCCCCTTCGTCCTTGCCCTTCGACAATAGCAGCGCGGCGGCTACAGAGACAATCACAGCCGGGATCTGCGAGACAAGCCCGTCGCCGACGGTGAGGATCGAATAGTTGCTGAGCGCCTCACCGAAGCTCAGCTGGTGCTCGATCACACCAAAACCAATGCCCGCAAGAAGGTTCAGCGCCGTGATCAGGAGGCCTGCGATCGCATCGCCCTTGACGAACTTCGATGCACCGTCAAGCGAGCCAAGGAAGGCGGCTTCCTCCTGGTCACGCTGGCGGCGAAGCCTGGCTTCTTCATGCGTGATGGCGCCTACGGCAAGGTCGGAGTCAATCGCCATCTGCTTGCCCGGCATCGCATCGAGGGCGAAGCGGGCGCCGACTTCGGCCATGCGGCCGGCGCCCTTGGTGATGACCATGAAGTTGACGATCACGAGCACGCTGAAGACTACGAGGCCGACAAAGAGGTTCCCGCCCATCACGAAGTTTGCAAAACCCTCGATCACGCCGCCGGCGGCCGATGTACCGGTATGCCCATCCCCGATGATCAGCTTTGTCGACGACACGTTCAGCGCCAGGCGCAGGATCAGCGAGGCCAGCAGGATGCTGGGGAAGGACGAGAAATCGAGCGGCTTCTTGACGAAGACGGCTGTCGTAAAGATCAGGATCGAGAGTGCGAACGACATCGTCAGGCCGATATCGATGACCCAGGACGGCATCGGCAGGACCATCACGAGGATGATCACCATAAGCCCGATCGCGAGCAGCGAGGTCGGGTCAGTCAGTCCGAAAGACTTCGAGTTCGGCATGTCCTGGCCTATCCGGAAATGAGCGGGATAACCCAGTTATTGAACAGGTCGAGCGCGACCTTGGTCATGTAACCAAGCGAGAGAAAGAATACGACCAGGACTGCCAGAATCTTCGGGATGAAAGTCAGTGTCATCTCCTGGATCGAAGTAAGCGCCTGCAGGAGACCGATGACGAAACCGACAACGAGTGTGGTTGCCAGGATCGGCAACCCCATCATCGCGGCGCCCCAGAGGTTCGCACGCAGGACTTCAAAGATCTCGCCCTCGGACATGACTGCCTGCGCGCCTCAGACCGGCATCCGCAGAAGTTCCTGATAGGCTTCCACGACCTTGTTGCGGATGGTCACGGCTGCATCGAGCATGATTTCAGCATTGCTGAGCGCCTGAACCATGGCATGCGGGTCAGCGCCGGTTACGGCCGTCTGCATCGCGGTCTGCTCGGCCTGTTGCAGGGCGGCGCGGAAATCGCCGATGCCCTCTGCAATCTGGTTACCGCCAGCTTCCGGCTTGCCCGCTGCGCCGGCGCCATCAATGGCGCGGGCGGCCGTGGTCAGAGTGTTATACGGATTAAATCCCAGGCTCGACATTCAGGTTCTCCTTAGCGGCGCAGGACATCCAGCAGGGACCGGTACATTGACCGTGCCTGCTGGAATGAGTTGAGGTTGGCTTCGTAGGACCGGTTGGCTTCGCGCATATCGGCAAGCTCGGTCACGAGTGAAACGTTGGACATGATCACATAGCCATCGGCGTCGGCCATCGGGTGTTCGGGATCGAAGCTGCGTACCCCTTCCGACTGGTCGAGGCGGACGCGCGTCTCCATGAACTGGTCGCCGCTCGTCTGCTGGGCCGCAACCATCAGCAGCTTGCGGCGGTAGCCGGGTGTGTCGACGTTCGAGATATTCTCCGAGGAGATGCCCATCCGTTTGGACTGCAGCTCCATCCCCTGGACCGCCTGCATCATGGTCGCCTTGAGCGGGTTCATCGTTGAACTCCTTAACCGCGACGGCCAATTGCAGTGCGCAACAGGTCCATCGATTTGGTGTAGACTGAAAGTGCAAGGCTGTGCTGGCCCATGGCCTCGGCGGAATTGAAGACTTCCTGCTCAAGACTGACATTGTTGCCATTGGGCGACATCGGTCCGCGCGATTCGGTCAGGCGGAACGAGGCCGTCATCGGGTCGGCGGCCGCATTATCGGATACGCGGGCGAGGAAGGCATCGAAGGATTCGATCTCCTTGGCCTTGTATCCAGGTTCATTCGCCCGGGCGATATTGGTCGCACTGACGTTTTGCGCTTCGGCCGCGTAGCGAGCCATCGCGCCGTAGACTTTGAACAATTGCACGTCGGAAATCATGGCTGAGTCACCGTGGTTAACCTTTTAAGAAAATGTTCGGATTAGTTAAAGAATAGGTTAACAACAGACGGGGTTTTGTTTACTTGCTGACGATGGCCAAGACCCAGCTGACCCAACTCTACCGGCTCTGGGGCACGGTGACGGATGTCGCGCCGGGCATGCTGAAGGTCGCTGGAATCAGCCAACTGGCGGGTGTGGGCAACGAAATCCAGATCCGGAAACCCGGTCAGACCATCCACGGCGAGATCCTGAGCGTGTCGGCGGAAAGTGTTACCGCGCTGCTGTTTTCGCCCTGCGACACAATTCGCATTGGTGACAGGGTCGAAATCGAGCAGGAAGCGCGTATCGAGCCCGGTGACCACTGGCTGGGCCACGTGATCAACTACCGGGGCGAGGTCGTCGGCGGCGAGACGACCGCCGCCCCCGTGCGGGCCAGCATCCGGGCGCTCCATGCCCCCGCCCTTCCCGCGCACGCCCGCCGGCGCCTTGGGCCGCGCCTGGCCACAGGATGGGCGGTCACCGACACGCTGCTACCCTTGTGCCGCGGCCAGCGGATCGGCCTGTTTGCAGGCTCCGGCATAGGTAAGTCCACATTCCTTGGCTCGCTCGCCACGGGCCTTGAAGCCGACCGGGTGGTGATCGCCCTGATCGGTGAACGCGGCCGCGAGGTAAACGACTTCATCCAGCATACGCTGACACCTGAGATGCGCCGGCGAACGGTCGTGGTTGCGGCCACGGCCAGCGAATCGCCCGGTGCGAAGAAGCGGGCGGCGAACTGCGCGATTGCGACCG
>ERZ888423.161-NODE-161-length-72099-cov-9.509855_pt1 | contig 72099 bp, 75 predicted proteins | sample MGYA00520523_ERZ888423 | MGnify/ENA primary metagenome ERZ888423 (study PRJEB32303, sample SAMEA104408611) | aquatic metagenome | biome: Brackish water; feature: Pelagic; material: water | place: Baltic Sea | collected 2014-06-08T10:24:00 | depth 30,27 m ... | reverse complement strand
TATCGCAATTTCAAACGCCACCGCGAATTACCTGTTGGTCGCGAAACCATGCTTTATACCAAGCGCCTAGTCTTGATGCCGCTGCACGCAATGGACCGGATCTTGGCGACCGCCCGCATCAAATACGGCGGCTTTCCCTATCACCTTGCGCTGTTGCAACTGGAACATGATGCAAGTTTCCAGATGCACAGCCCGTTTACGCGGATGGAAGAATTCCTTGAGCTGGTGATTGATGGCTTTGCCAAGGGTGCGCCACAACATCACCACCTTGTCTTCAAGGCGCATCCTTTGGAAAACGGCCGCTCGCCCATGCGCAAGATAATCCGACAGTTGGCGCATGAAAATGGGGTGAAAGCCCGTGTCCATTACGTGCGCGGCGGCAAGCTGGCCCGCCTTTTGGACCACGCCCGCACCGCCGTCACCGTCAATTCCACCGCCGCCCAACAGGTGCTGTGGCGCGGTATACCGCTCAAGGTGTTTGGCGCGGCAGTCTATGCGAAACCCGAATTTGTCTCGACCGATCCATTGCCGGATTTCTTTGCCCAGCCCGGCCGCCCTGACAATCGCGCCTACAAGCACTACCGCCGTTTCTTGCTGGAAACGAGCCAGGTCGCGGGGGGGTTCTATTCGTCGCGTGGGCGGCGTCAACTGATGCGACATGTGGTTGATTTGATGCTCGCACCCGAAGACCCCTATGATGCGTTGCGCTCTGGAACGGCGGCACCGCGCCAGCAGTTGCGCGTCGTCACGTGACACCCACAAGGGGTTGCGATACCTCCGCCTGAGCGCGGCAGCATAGCAACAGTTGCGTTTGCCAAGCCCGCACACACAAGACCTATGGCTAGCAATAGCAACACGATTCCAGTAGATTAAAAGAAAAACTGAGGCAGTTAATAACAAGGTCGAGGAGACCGGAGCAGTGAAAAACATAGCGACGCGCCTGTCCAAGGGCGTGGCCATCGTGGCAGTGTTGGGCCTTGTGTCCTCATGTGGCTTGCCGCGTTCCGGGCCAAACAGAAACGAAATCTTCTCTGGCTCGGTGCTAGAGGACGGTGACGCATTCATCCTAACGGTCAATGATCGGATTAATCGCATTGCAAGCGTGACCCCCGCCTTGGCCTTTTCCGCCGGCTTTAGTGACGCAGGCCTTGTCGGATCAGACACGATCCAGCCGGGCGACGTGCTTGGCCTGACAATCTGGGAAAACGTCGATGACGGCTTGCTGGTCCCCGAGGGTCAAAACGCCACAGTGCTTGACGAAGTGCAGGTTGACGGCGAAGGCTTTATCTTTGTGCCCTACGCCGGTCGCATCCGCGCCGCGGGCAATACCCCCGAAGCAATTCGCCGTCTGATTAGTGAAAAACTGAACGACGAAACCCCCGACCCGCAGGTGCAAGTGCGCCGGGTGGCCGGTGATGGATCAACGGTGTCAATTGTTGGCGCCGTCGGCAGCCAAGGCGTCTATGCAATCGAGCGTCCGACCCGAACCTTAGCGGCCATGCTGGCCCGTGCAGGCGGCGTCTCGATCGAACCCAGCATTGCCCAGGTCACCGTTGTGCGCGGCAACCATACGGGATCAATCTGGTTCGAAGACCTTTACGATGACCCTAGCCACGATATCGCCCTACGTGGCGGCGACCGGATCATCGTTGAACAGGACACACGCACCTTTACAGCCCTTGGCGCAACGGGTGCACAGAACCGCGTAACCTTCAGAAGCCAGACGATTTCGGCAATCGAAGCCTTGGCAACCGTTGGTGGCTTGTCCAGCGCCGTAGCCGACCCGACAGGCGTTTTCGTGTTTCGCAACGAACCCGAAGAAATCGCCCGTCAACTTGTTGGCCGCGACGATCTGGTCGGCACACAGCGCGTGATTTACGTGCTGGACCTGACCCGCCCGAACGGCATGTTCATGGCGCGTGATTTTGCGATCCGTGACGGCGACACCGTGTACGTCACCGAGGCACCGTTCGTGCAGTTCAACAAGGCAATCGCCGCCGCGACTGGCTCTCTCAACTCGGCTACCGCGGTCTCAGACCTAGCTTCCGGCATCTAAACCATGAGCGATCATGAAACACAGGCCGCCGCGGGGGAAACCCTGCGGCGTCTTTACGTCTATAGCGGTGGTTTCCTGACCCAGATCCGCGTGCGGCGCATCCTGAAACTCGCAGGCTATGACATCCGGCTTGGCAAACCGCGCGACGGCGACATGATCGGCGTTTGGGGGCAATCGCCCACATCGGGGCGCGGCGAGGCTGTCGCCACCCGCACCGCCGCCCCCATTCTACGAATCGAGGATGCCTTTCTGCGCTCGGTCTTGCCGGGCCGTGATGGCGAACCTCCAATCGGGCTGCATCTGGACAAAAGCGGCGTGCATTTCGACCCCACCACCCCCAGCGATCTGGAACTGATCCTGCGCGATAACCCGCTTGATGACACAGCACTGCTGAACCGCGCGCGCGATTGCATGGCAGACCTCAAACGCCTGCACCTATCCAAATACAACGCCTTTGATCCTGCCACGCCTGCCCTCGATCCCGGCTATGTGGTGGTGATCGATCAGACCCGTGGCGATGCATCCGTCACCGCAAGCGGCGCCGATCTGAATACCTTCCGCGAGATGCTTTATTACGCGCAAGAAGAACACCCAGCCGCGCGGATCGTCATCAAAACCCACCCCGAAACCCAAGGCGGGCATCGCAGCGGGTATTTCACAGCAGACGATACCGGCGACCGCGTGTCGCTGCTGCAAGACCCGATTTCGCCATGGGCATTGTTCGAAGGGGCCGTGGCGGTCTACACCGTGTCCTCGCAAATGGGGTTCGAGGCGATCCAGATGGGCCATAAGCCGGTGGTTTTCGGCCAGCCCTTCTATATCGGCTGGGGCCTGAGTGACGATCGCAAACCACTTGACCGACGCCAGCGCAATCTGACCCGCGCGCAGCTTTTTGCCGCCGCGATGATCCTCTATCCCACTTGGTATGACCCCTATCGCGACCAGCTTTGCTCGCTTGAAACGGCGATCCTATCATTGGCCGCCCAGTCCCGCGCATGGCGCGAAGATCACATGGGCTGGGTTGCGTCCGGCATGCGCCTTTGGAAGCGCGCGCCACTGCAGATGGCATTTGGCCGCCAGCGCAAAATTATCTTTAGCGATGATCGGGTGAACGCCGTGGTACGCGCTGTCAAAGACGGGCGTGGCCATATGGTTTGGGCCAGCGAATCCGCAGATCATGACGGCGCGGTGCGGGTCGAGGACGGTTTCTTGCGCTCGCGCGGGCTTGGTGCTGATCTGGTCGCACCGCTCAGCTTGGTTTGTGACGACATCGGGATTTACTATGATCCGACCGGCCCCAGCCGGTTGGAACAACTGATCAACGACAGCAGCGATCTGCCAGACAGCGCCCGCGCGCGCGCCGACCGCCTGATCACGCGCCTGACGCAAGATCGACTAAGCAAATACAACCTTTCCGCAAATGCAAACCTGCCCGCAGACCTGCCTGCCGGACGGCGCATTCTGGTTCCCGGACAGGTCGAAGACGACGCATCAATCCGGCTTGGCGCGGGCGAAGTGCGCGGCAATCGTGACCTGCTGTTGGCAGCCCGCACCGCCAATCCCGCCGCCGTGATCCTGTACAAACCCCACCCAGATGTTGAAGCGGGCTTGCGGATCGGGGCCGTTCCAGATGCGGGTGACATCGCTGATGCCGTGCTGAGCCGCACTGACCCGATCGCAGCACTTGACGCGGTTGACGAGGTCTGGACGATCACCTCCACCTTGGGCTTTGAGGCGCTGTTACGTGGCAAACGTGTGACCTGTCTTGGTACGCCATTTTACGCCGGATGGGGGCTGACAGACGACCGCGCAGCACCTATCGCCCGCCGCGTCGCACGGCCTGACATTACCGCCCTCGCACATGCAGTTCTTATTGATTATCCACGCTATTTTGATCCCAAGACCGGGCTGCCCTGCCCCGTCGAGGTGGTCGTTGACCGACTGTCCAGTGGCGACGTGCCACGCCCAAGCCGCGCCAATCGACTGCTTGCCAAGGCCCAAGGTGCACTGGCCAGCTATGCGTGGATATGGCGTTAGCGACGCTGCCAGATATGCATAAGGTCATCGCCGACGCGGGTATGATTGCTCAGTGAAAATCGCGGCGTATCTGCCAGCTTTTCCAGCCCCATCGCCCCGATCGCGGGCGTGCCTTCGGCCCCAAGCGCGAGCCCCGCGCTAAACCCGACAAGCCGGTCCACAACGTCGGCCTGCAATAGCGACGCCGCCAAACTGCCACCGCCTTCGCACAACACACGGGTCAGGCCCGCGGCGGCCAGTTGCGTCATCACATCATCGGCCTGCACCTGCGCGCTGCATTCGATCAACCGCGCCCCGCGTTTTTCCCACGCGTCCACTTCCGCGTCACTGGCATCAGGCCCATGGCAAAGCCACAGTGGTGCTACATCCAAGCTGCGCACCAGCGCGCAATCATTTGGTAGATCCAGCTTGCGCGATACCACCACCCGCACTGGCTGGCGGGTCACGCCCATGTCGCGAACTGTCAGTGTCGGATCATCGGCCCGCGCCGTACCCGCGCCGATCATCACGGCGTCATGAAACGCGCGCATGGCATGCACCGCACGGCGCGCCTGTGGCCCCGTGATCCACTGGCTTTCGCCTTTAGCCGTGGCAATGCGCCCGTCAAAACTTGATGCGAGTTTAAGGGTCAAAAAGGGGCGGCTCGCGGTAACACGCAACAAAAACCCTGCATGATCAATCCGTGCTGAAGCCTCGCAAACACCTGTCGTCACGGCGATCCCTGCCGACCTTAGATTGGCAATCCCCTGCCCCGAAACGCGCGCATCAGGGTCGCCTGTGGCAATCACCACACGCGCAACACCCGCCGCGATCAGCGCATCCGCACAGGGCGGCGTTTTGCCATGATGGGAACAGGGTTCGAGCGTCACGTATGCCGTGGCCCCGCGTGCAGCGCTCCCCGCTTGCGCCAATGCCTGCGTTTCGGCATGCGGGCGACCGCCATCCGCCGTCCAGCCGCGCCCAATGACGCGGCTCTCCGAAACGATCACACAGCCCACGGCGGGATTAGGCCAGACGCGCCCCATGCCGCGCCGCCCCAACGTCAGGGCAAGCGCCATGAAACGGGCGTCAGCCGCGCCGGTCACTCTTCTGGTTTTGCGCCGGGGCGCAGTTCGCTGACAAATTTGTCAAAGTCGTCTGCCGCTTGGAAGTTCTTGTAAACACTGGCAAAACGCACATAAGCAACCGTGTCAATCCGCGCGAGGCTTTCCATCACGATCTCGCCGATTGTCCCTGACGGAATATCGGTTTCGCCCATGCTTTCCAGACGACGGACGATACCGCTGATCATCTGATCCATGCGTTCTGGTTCGATGGGGCGTTTTTGCAGTGAAATCCGCACCGAGCGTTCCAGCTTGTCACGGTCGAAGTCTTCGCGCCGTCCGTTGGTTTTGATCACCACAAGATCGCGCAATTGCACACGTTCATAAGTGGTAAACCGCCCGCCGCAAGCGGGGCAAGAACGCCGACGCCGGATCGCAACGTGATCCTCAGCGGGGCGTGAATCTTTTACTTGAGTGTCGACGTTTCCGCAAAAGGGGCAACGCATATCCTGTCCTCGTCTCTGCCTCTGGGGTCTTTGCCCCATTTAATCGCGACCACTATAGGGGCTTTGGCAGGTATTGGGTAGTACGCAATTGCTGCCTCTATATGATGGGCCATAGGCGTGACCTTTGGGATTCACTTCACTGATTAGGCTGCCAGCGTCCGGCGTGCATATTCCAATGCAAACCGGCTGTGGCCTTGCCCTGTGACAGCGCATCTGTCCACGGAAAGTCCAAGCTATCGGCGTCGCGGTTCAAGACCGCAAGTGATGTATCCCCTTGGAAAACGATCACCCCGCCGCGCTCTTGGATTATAATGTCACCATTCGCATCCACAGGGCCGCTCCGGTCAACGGCAGAAAAAACCAAGTAGTTGTATTGATTGTTGTAAAACCGAACCTCCTCCCAGATAGAGCCGCCGTAGCCGGGCCAGGGCGTATAGTCCAGATCAGCCATCTGGGTGGAAATTGACAGGTCAGGCAGCTGCCCCAAAAGGCCTTAAGCATAGGTCGTAACCCCGTCGTCGATACAAACCGACAAGAGCTTTGCGCCACCGTCAACAGTGCAGGACATGAACACATGGTCTTCGCCCATACACCGTGCCTGCGCGCCAGCCCCGCAAACGATCACCGCAAGTGTCACAAAGCAACGCATACAACTTCAACCTCTTGGAATATGCCAGTCAAACCCGCGCGCTGTCTCCACATATTCGGGCCATTTGAAATTGATGGGCGGGTCATAATCACACAGCGGCGGTGTGTCGTCTTGCGTCTTGCGACGAGTGAATTCCTCCATGGTCGACGCGCGCGCATCGCCGTCTTCAAGTAAGCGCAGCGCCGAACATGCCAGCACCTTGGCCGCCACCTGCACCATCGGATCAATCGTTGCGGGAATACCACCCAGCGCGTTCATCGCCCACGCCGGATATGGGCCGCCGCGCAAGGCAGGACGTGCGATATAGAACCGCGCAGTTGGCGCGTGCCATGTCATATCGGTGTAATCGTCGGACGTAGAATTCAGCTGGCTGGGCGCGAGATCGCGCCGCAATATCGCCTCGGCCTCTTGCGGATCAATCAACGTTTCGCAAGCAAGCAGGATCGGGTCGTCCATTCCCGCAACGCCGCAGTTTTCCTGCACTTTGCGCATCACGTCTTTGGCCGCCGCGTCCCAAACAGGCGCGCCAACCGCTTGAATTTGCTCCCACACCAGCCCCGCCATCGCGTGATTGGCCAGCCCGTGGCGTGATTTGCAGACCCAGTGGCGCTCAACCCGACAGCCTGTGGCGGCCGCCGCGGCCTCGGCCAAGCTATCCAGTTGCGCGCTCACCCGTTCAGCCATGGCTATCGTCGGAACGCGCATCATGTATTGAATGTCGGCCAAAGTCGCGGGCAGGTTATCTGCCGTCGCTTGCCCCGTTGACAGGATCGACTCGGAAATCGACCAGCCGCCTTGATGCGACAGCATGGAGTCCCGCAAAAACCGCGCCGATTGATACATCATCACCAGCGCATCATTGGCGCCCGGCGCGCGCACGTCGCTATGACTTTGCGGGATCGGGGTGTCGCCGCCAAGGGGCGCACATGAGTCGCCCCCAAAGGGCGCATTAGGCCCGTCCTGCGCGCCCCAGCTTTCTGGCGTTTCGCAGACAAACCGATAGATCATCGAATAAGCCGCGCCACAATGCGTGTCCCAGCGCACGGTATTGCACATCGGTAGCATATAAAACGGATGGAACGACAGCATCCCCGCCAACCCGTCATAGTATCCCTTGGCGGCGTGAATAGGCTTGGAGCCACGGACTTTTTCAGCCGGTTCGCCGGTGAACCGCAGCCCGCCTTTAATCCCGTGTTTTTCCATCGCCGCCTTGGTCGCCAGCAACCCGCCAAGGCCCGACATCCCAAGTGCGCTATGAGGATCGGTATGCCCGCCTGCTGCAAATCCCAAACCATCACGCGGGGCGCGTTCAACCCCTGCCGCCTGACAGTTCGCGGGCACCGCATCATATTCCGCATACATCCCCACCACCGGGCCATCCCCGTTGGACCACTGCGCACAAAACGCCGTTGGCATCCCGCCGCTACCTTCTTCGACGCTGAACCCTTCGGCGCGCAATTTCGCGACATACCACGCCGCTGAGCGGTATTCCCGCCACGCGGTTTCGCCATAAGAAAAGATCGTGGCGCAGTCTTTTGACAGATCGACAGCAGCCCCCTGAACATGGGCAATTGCGCTGGTTTGGGCATCTGAAAGCGGCATGTTCTATCCTAATATCTGGGCGGCATTGGCCCAAGTATGGTGCGCATGGCCGTGCTGGAAAAGGCAAATCCGCCGCCACACCACGGCTGCGCCTTGATTGCAGCGCCCAGACATGGTTTTCAGAACCCAACCAACGCAGGAGGCCGCAATGGCAGGCAAACCCATCACCGTCGGGGCGCAATTGAATGCGCTGATCAGTGCCGGACGCAAGCAAGATGCGATGCACCTGCTTGAGGCAGAGGCAAAGCGACGCCCCAAGGACGAAGCCGTTTGGGTTGCGCTGGCGCAATTGCACAACCGTGTCACCCATGATTTTCCACAAGCGCTGACCGCAGCAGAACGCGCGCTAAAGATCATACCCAAATCCGTGCGCGCGCATCTTGAGGCGGCCGAGGCGGCCTGCAACATCAAACGCTTTGAAACGGCCCTGAAGCACCTGAAGCGCGCCATGGCCTTTGCGCCGCGCAAACCGGATGTGCTTTATGTTGCCTCAACCATCTATTATCAGATGGATCGCCACGACGATGCAATCGCCGCCGTTCAAGCCGCACTCGCAATTCGCCCCAATCATCTGCAATCACGCTTGCAACTGGCGACGGTGCTGCGCGCCGCCGGTCGCATGGACGATGCACAAATCATGTGCCGCGAGATTTTCGCCGATGAGCCGGACAATCTGCAATTGCACAGCATTTACAGCCTGACCGGCAAGATGCACGAGGACGATCCGATCTATCAGCACTTGCGCGACAAGATCGTGGCAAACCTGCAAGACCTAAAGAAGGGCGACCGGACCAAGGCACTGGCGATGCTTGCAAAGGCACGCGATGACATGGCTGCCTATGACGAAGCGTTTGATCTGTTCGCGCGGGCCAAAGCCGAAGAAACCGTGCTGCACAACGCCCAAGGGTATCAAGGGTTTGTTGATGCCCAATGCAGCAATATCACGCGGGCCGACTATTTCGGTGGCGGCGGATCAAATGACGAAACACCTGTCCTGATCGTCGGAATGCCGCGATCCGGCAGCACATTGTTGGAACAGGTTCTGACCTCACATTCCGAAGTTGCAGGCGTCGGCGAAAGTGCCGCCCTTAGCAACATGATGCGTGATCTCAAGCTGCCCGAACATAACGGTGCAGCACTTGTGCACATGATCAAAAACATGACCCAAAAAGACACCGAAATTCTGGCCCAGAAATACTTGCACGAAATACGCAGTGCCGCCCCTGATGCCAAACGCATTGTCGACAAGAAGCTGCATAACTTTGAATTACTTGGACTTTTTGCACGGATGTTCCCAAAGGGTCGTGTGTTGCATGCGCGCCGCGATCCGATGGACAACTGCGTGTCTTGCTACATGCAGCCCTTGGGACCATGGCACAGCTACACCCGCGATTTAGGCAACCTTGGCCGCTATTACTGCGCCTATGACAAGCTTATGAAACACTGGGCGACGGTGCTGCCAATTAAGATCATGGACGTCGCTTACGAAGATACCGTGGCCGATACCGAAGGCACTGCACGTCGGGTTATTGATTTTCTCGGATTGGACTGGGATCCGGCCTGCCTTGATTTTCAGAATTCAGAAAAGCGCGCGCGGACCTTGTCGGTGTGGCAGGTGCGCCAGCCAGTCTATCAAACATCCGTGCAGCGCTGGCGGCGTTATGACAAACACCTTGGGCCGCTCAAATCCGAGCTGGCCCGGTTCTACCCCGATGGGCTTGGGTAGCAGGCTATGCCGCGCGCGCTTTAGTGCTGCGCGGTGTGACCGGCTGCCCCGAACGCGGAGCGTCGTCGGCGTGATGTGAAAACGGGCGCCCAAGCGCCCGCATTTATCACTGATCCAGGAAGCTGCGCAGCTTGCGCGACCGGCTGGGGTGTTTCAGTTTCCGCAACGCCTTGGCTTCGATTTGGCGAATCCGTTCGCGGGTCACGCTAAACTGCTGACCAACTTCTTCCAGCGTATGATCGGTGTTCATGCCGATGCCAAACCGCATCCTCAGCACACGTTCTTCGCGCGGCGTCAGTGATGCCAGAACCCGTGTTGTGGTTTCTTTCAGGTTTTCTTGAATCGCGGAATCCAGCGGCAGAACCGCGTTCTTATCCTCGATGAAGTCACCCAGCTGGCTGTCTTCCTCGTCACCAATCGGTGTCTCAAGCGAAATCGGCTCCTTGGCGATTTTCATCACCTTGCGGACCTTTTCCAACGGCATTTGCAGCTTTTCGGCCAGTTCTTCGGGCGTCGGTTCCCTGCCAATTTCATGCAGCATCTGGCGACCTGTCCGCACCAGCTTGTTGATCGTTTCGATCATGTGCACCGGAATACGGATCGTGCGGGCCTGATCAGCAATAGAGCGCGTGATCGCCTGACGGATCCACCATGTGGCATAGGTGCTGAATTTATAGCCGCGACGGTATTCGAATTTGTCCACGGCCTTCATCAGGCCGATGTTACCTTCTTGAATAAGATCAAGGAATTGCAGGCCACGGTTGGTATATTTCTTTGCAATCGAAATGACCAAGCGCAGGTTCGCTTCGACCATTTCCTTCTTGGCCTGACGGGCTTCTTTTTCGCCCTTTTGGACCTGCTGCACGATGCGGCGGAATTCGGTGATATCAACACCGACATACTGACCGACTTGCGCCATTTCAGTGCGTAGTTCTTCGACTTTGCCGCTCGAGCGTTCGATAAACGCCTGCCAGCCACGCCCAGCCTTTACGCCCATGTCGTCAAGCCAGTTGGGATCAAGCTCGCGCCCACGATACGCCTCGACAAATTCGCGGCGGTTAATGCGGGCTTGGTCGGCCAGCTTTACCATCGAACTGTCGATCTGCATGATGCGGCGATTGATACCGTAAAGTTGGTCAATCAGGGCTTCGATCCGGTTGTTGTGCAAGTGAAGCGAGTTCACCAATTCCACTATTTCAGACCGCAGCTTTTGGTATTTCTTTTCTTCTTTAGCGGAAAAACTGGAATCTTCATTCAGCTGTGCGGAAATCCGTGCGTCCTGCATATCCGACAGTTTGGCAAAGTCTCGGGCGATCACGTCAAGCGTTTCGAGCACACGCGGCTTAAGTGCGGCCTCCATCGCGGCCAGCGACATGTTGGCCTGCTCGTCCTCGTCGTCGTCGTCGTCATCGTCCTTGGTGATCGGATTGCCGTCGGCATCTAGTTCGGGCTTGTCGTCTTTTTCTTCGCTCGTGCTCGCGCCTTCGACCACGGGGGCGGTGATGCCGGCTTCTTCCTCAAGCTGGTCGCCAAATGTAGTCTCAAGGTCGATCACATCGCGCAGCAGGATGTCCTCGGACAGCAATTCGTCGCGCCAGATTGTGATCGCCTGGAATGTCAGCGGGCTTTCGCACAAGCCCAGAATCATCGTGTTGCGGCCAGCCTCGATCCGCTTGGCGATGGCAATTTCGCCCTCGCGCGATAACAACTCTACGCTGCCCATTTCGCGCAGATACATCCGCACGGGGTCGTCGGTGCGGTCCAGCTTTTCGTTGTCAGCGCCTGCCAGCGCGATTTCGCGCGGCCCGCCTGTGGTCGTCACATCACGGCCCTTGCCGTCGTCGTCGACCTCTTCGCTTTCTTCTTCTTCGGTGATCTGGATGCCCATTTCGGACAGCATCGACATTACGTCTTCGATCTGGTCGCTGCTGACCTGTTCGGGCGGCAGCACTTTGTTCAACTGATCGTAGGTGATGTAGCCACGTTCACGCGCATCGGCGATCATCTTTTTGACGGCCGCTTGGCTCATATCGAGTGAGCCATCGCCGTCATCCACTTTGCGGTCATCGTTGTCTTTCGCGGCCATGTGAGGCTCCTTGCGGAAGGGCTGACGCCCGTGGAAGTGATTCGGTGATTCGATTGTGTCCGAATCAACCTGTTGCGGGGGTGATTCGCAAGGCGATACCCCTGATTCTTTTGACCTGTTGCCAGTCGCTCTACTTAGGGCGCGCGCTGCGCTTTGCAAAGTCGATACCCCCTAAAAGACGATCAAATTCGCTGCGCTCAACTTTCTTTAGCAACGCACCGTTTGAACTGGTGTCAAATTCCGCACTGTCATCATCATCAAGGCGTCCCGCGCGGTTCATTGCATCGCCGGATTGCGCCAACCGCCTGGTCACCCGTTCATCGGCAACATCCGAAGAAATGTCCTCGATTGCCTCTTGGATTTCATGCAGATGGCCGCGCCGCGCGCTAAGTTTCGCCAGTTCTTCGGCAAGGCACATCTTGGCGACCTCGCCATTGTCAGGTTTGCGCACCGCTGGTGCAATTGCCACGTGGGCTTGGGTGAACAGCTTTGCAAGGGGCTCTGGCCCGATTTCCGCCTCGACCTCGGCCCGCAAATCGGCGCCCGCATCGCCATGTCGCAAGATCACATCACGCAAATGGCCATGATCAGGCGTCGAACAGATCATCCGTTCAATCGCACCCCAAAACCCGTTCACAACCAGTGGATTGGCAATCAGCGTTGCCAAAATCACCGCCTCGCGCAGATGGTCTTCGCCTGTCCCGCCAATCGCCAGCATCGACGATTTCGTGCTTTGATGCGGCACACTTGGCGGCTGCCATTTGCCACGCCCAGTCCAGTTGCCCTTGGCCCTGTTCGGGGCCGCACGGCGCGGCGTGAATAACTCCCAACGCATTTCCTTGATCGCTTGCCCATAATGGCCACGGATCGACGGGTCGCGAATCAGTTTTATCTTTTCGCGCAAGGTCTTATCGAGCGCCGCCTTGCGTTCTGGGCTGTCAAAAACACGGTCTTCGGTTTCGCGCTGCCACAGCAATTCGACCATCGGCATCGCCTTGTCCAACGCCGCACCCATCGCCCCGGCACCCTGCCCACGGATCAGATCATCGGGGTCTTGGCCCTCGGGCATCAACGCAAACCGCAGCGACTGTCCGGCCTCTAGCAACGGCAGTGCCAAATCAATCAGCCGCATCGCCGCACGCAGGCCTGCTGTGTCACCATCCAGCGCGATAATCGGCTCGGGCGCGACCCGCCACAGCATCATCAGCTGGTTCTCAGTAATCGCCGTGCCAAGGGGGGCCACGACCGCGCCAAAGCCCGCCTCCGACAGTGCGATCACGTCCATATAGCCTTCGGCTACGACCAGCGATTGCCCCTTCCCCGCCGCTTCACGCGCGGGGCCAAGGTTGTATAAACTCCGCCCCTTGTCGAACAATTCCGTTTCCGGTGAGTTTAGGTATTTCGCCTTGTCGGCAGGGTCCAGCGCGCGACCCCCAAAGGCAATGCAACGTCCGCGCGCATCGCGGATCGGGAACATGATCCGGTTGCGAAACGTATCGTAGGGCTTCTTGCCTTGATTGGATGGCTTGGCCAAACCACAGCCCATGATCAGATCCTCGGACACGCCCTTGCCCGTCAGATGATCCCACAGTCCCTGCCAACCATCCGGCGCAAATCCGATTTCCCAGCGATCCAACCAACCATCCGGCTGTCCACGTCCCGCCAGATAATCGCGCGCACCTGCACCACCGCCAGTGTTCAGTTGTAGCCGGAAAAACTGCACCGTCTGCTCCATCACTTCGACCAGTTGGGTCCGGTGATCCGCCTTTTCCTGCGCCTGCGGGTCACGTTCCGGCACGGGCATCCCCGCCTCGCGCGCCAGAATCTCGACTGCTTCCATGAACCCGACATTCTCGGTTTCACGCACGAACGAAATCGCGTCGCCCTTGGCATGACAGCCAAAGCAGTAATAAAATCCCTTGCTGTCATCTACATGAAAAGACGCGCTTTTTTCTTGATGAAAGGGGCAAGGCGCCCACATGTCACCCTTGCCCTGATTGGACTTGCGGGCATCCCACATGACCTTGCGCCCGACGACCTGAGAAATACTCAGTCGGTTGCGCAATTCATCAAGGAAACCGGGCGGAAGTGACATAGCCCCTATATTGGGCCTGCACACGGCAGAGTCGAGAGGTTGCTAGCCCTTGGTTGCAGGCACGGACGGCGTGATTTGTCGCCGCGCCCGCGCCTCGCGCCATGTAATGAAGCTGATCGAGGCCATGATTACGGCACCGCCGCAAATGACCCAACCATCCACTGTTTCGCCGAATACCAACGCACCAAGCATGACGGCCCAGACCAGTTGCAAGAACGTCACCGGCTGCGTGACCGTCAAGGGGGCGGCGGCAAAGGCCAGCGTCATGCAGTAATGCCCCGCCGTTGCGAAACAGGCGACAAGAAACAGCCAGCCGATATCGGCCAGCGTCGGCGTAACCCAGTCCATCAGCGCAAACGGAAACAGCCCGATTGTGACCGTGACTGACAGCATGCCCACGACGACAGGGGCGGAAACCTCGCCCGATAATTGCTTGGCGATCAGATAGCCAGCGGCGAACCCCAGCGCGGTGAACAGCATCGCGAAATGGCCCATTTCGACCTCGCGCAGACCGGGGCGCAGAATGATCAACGCGCCGATCAAGGCCATAACGACAGCCGCCAAACGGCGCGGCGGCAAGGCTTCACCCAAGAACAACGCCGCACCAATCGTGACGTAGATCGGCGACAGATAATTCATCGCAGTCACTTCCGCGATCGGGATTTGGGTCATCGCAAAGAACCACAAAATCACCGCCAGCGTATGCACCACCCCGCGCAGGGCGAACAATTTAACCTGCCGACGGGTTAGATGTGCCGCCAATATCGGCCTGATCATCGGGATCAAAAACACCACCCCAAGGGCATAGCGCAAGAACGCCGCCTGTGCGGGCGGGATCGCCGCGCCCACATGCTTCACAATCGCCGTGACGGCCACGAAATTCAGGCCCGTCACAACCATCCAGAATATGCCGATCAGCGGGGATTTGGGGGAAGCGTTCATGTCGGCAGATGATCGCAACGCGCCCGCGCCCGCAAGGGGGTCTGGCAATCCTGACTCGCGAAACGGGGGGCTTTGGCGACCGTTGGGCAACATCACACGGGGGCCGCCACGATTATCAACGAAATAACCGCCGCGATTGGCAAGGGTCTGGCCTGCGCCGCCACAGTCGTTACATTGGGCAGTTGCCAGATGGCCGAGACCGATACCGAGACCGAGACCTAGAAACCTCTTTATAATCAAGGGTTTGCCATCATTGCCGATTGCGCGGCAACCCGTTGCGCGACCCTTAATCTTGATAGCAAAGGCTTGCCCGACTACAGCGCCCTTGGCACGATGACGCACCTGCGTGCGGTCATGATCAGCTACACCGATTTCAGCGGTCTGGGCGCGGGCGCCGCTCACTGGCCTGCAAGAAATTCACATTGGCGGCACCCCCGTCACCGACCTTTCGCCGCTTGTCAATTTCGCGAACCTGCGCATGCTGCATATCCAAGGTGTCGACACCGATGATTATCTTGTGCTGCGCCAACTGACACGGCTAGAGGAATTAGCCATCGGCTACACCCCCATCCCGAACGTTGTTTTTGTGCGCAATATGCCCAATCTCAAAAGGCTTAACCTCAGCTATGCCCGGATCACCGACCTCAGCGCGCTGCGCAATCACCCCAGCATCGAGACACTGAACGTTGACGGTCTTTACGGGGTGGACCTGTCGCCGCTTGTGTCTATGCCCGCCCTACGTGAAGTGGCACTACCCTATAACGAGGCAATGACGGGCGCAGTTGCCCAAGCTCTGCGCGAAAAAGGGGTCGTCGTCAGTTCGATTCCGGTCGTGGTGGTCTGCTAGCTATTGGCAAACGCTTCCATGACCTCGTCAGAGGCATCAAGGTTGGTGATCACGCTCTGAATATCGTCGTCATCTTCCAGCGCGTCGACCAGCTTCATCAGCTTGGCCAAACCGTCCAGGTCCAGATCGGTATTCATATTCGGCTGCCAGATCAGCTTGGTCGATTCTGACTCGCCCAATGCGGCCTCAAGTGCGGTGCTGACCTCGTTCAGGTCACTATCGCCGCAGATGATCACGTGGTTTTCGTCAGTGGTTTCACAATCCTCGGCACCTGCCTCGATTGCGGCCATCATGACCGTATCTGCATCGCCGACGGATGCGGGATAGATCACTTGCCCCTTGCGGTCGAACATGAACCCAACGCTGCCGGTTTCGCCCAAATTTCCGCCGTTCTTGGAAAACGTCGAGCGCACGGTTGAAGCGGTGCGGTTGCGGTTATCAGTCATCGCTTCGACGATCACGGCAACGCCACCGGGGCCATAACCCTCATAGCGGATTTCGTCGTAGTTTTCGCCTTCGCCCGCTTGCGATTTCTTGATCGCGCGGTCGATCACTTCCTTGGGAACGGATACCGACTTGGCCTCTTTGACGGCCATGCGCAGACGCGGGTTCTTGTCGGGATCAGGATCGCCCATTTTCGCGGCCACGGTGATTTCCTTGGCCAGCTTGGAAAACAACTTTGAGCGCAGTTTGTCCTGACGCCCTTTGCGGTGCTGAATATTTGCCCATTTTGAGTGGCCTGCCATGGGTGCTCTCCCGATTTGCGATATGCGATTTCAGGGCCTCTATATGGCACAGCGGTATCCGCCTGCAATCCCAAGCCGCGCCGTATGCCAGCCATACGGTTTCCATACGGTTTCCATACGCTTTCCATACGCTTTGCATTGACCCAGTTTGGGCTTTTGCCACCGCCCACCGCGCGCTACACCTTTGGGATGACAACAGATCAAATCATCCTCTTTACCCTGTTCGGGTCCGTGTTCGGAATGCTGCTTTGGGGCAAGTTTCGCTATGATCTCGTGGCCTTTTCTGCCCTAATGATCGGCGTCGTTCTGGGCGCGGTCCCCACCAAGGATGCGTTCAGCGGATTTGGCCACCCTGCAACGATTATCGTCGCATTGGTGCTGGTTGTTTCGGCAGGATTAGTGCGATCTGGTGCTGTCTATCTGATCACCCGCACGCTGGTTGATAGTTCGCGCAATCTGGGCACTCATATCGCGATTATGGGCGGGATCGGCGGCGTGCTGTCGGCCTTCATGAACAACGTTGCGGCCCTTGCCTTGCTCATGCCAGTTGATGTGCAAACCGCGCGCAAAGCGGGCCGAAAACCAAGCCTGTCACTCATGCCACTGTCGTTCGCCACGATCCTTGGCGGCATGGTCACGCTGATCGGCACGCCGCCCAATATCATCATTGCAGCGATCCGCGAGGAAAGCCTTGGCGAGCCGTTCAAGATGTTCGATTTCGCCCCCGTGGGCGCTGTCACGGCCATCGCCGGCCTGCTGTTTGTGGCGCTGGTTGGCTGGCGTTTGATCCCGCAAAAAGACACCGACGCGGGTAAATCGCTTGAGGTTTTTGCCGACTATTTGGCGGAACTGACCGTGCCTGCCGATAGCAAACAAATCGGCAAACGCGTGCAGGAACTTTATGAAGCAGCCGACAAAGCTGACGTCGCAATCCTTGGCCTGATCCGCGACGGAAAACGCCGCTACGGCACCGCGCACAATACTCCCCTTAGGGCGCAAGACATACTTGTGATCGAAGCCTCGCCCGACGCCTTGGACGAATTTCGCGCGGCGCTAAAGCTCAACTTTGCTGATGATAAACGTGAAGAACACCTAAAAGCCGCCGGTGAAGGCCTTGTGGCGATCGAGGTGGTCGTGACTGAGGGAAGCCGGATCAACGGCAAGACGGCGCAGACAATCGGCCTGTCGTGGCGCCAGAGCACGGTTCTCATGGGGATCTCGCGCAAGGGCAAAACCATCCGCACCCAGATGCGCAAAACTGTGATCCAGACCGGCGACATCTTGTTGCTCCTAACGCCAGAAAAAGCCGCCAATGACGTGATTGACTGGCTCGGTTGCCTGCCGCTCGCAGATCGTGGATTGGCCGTCACCGCCGATAGCAAAGTTTGGCTGGCGATCGGTCTGTTCGGCGGGGCCGTGGCCGCTGCCAGCTTAGGGTTCGTCTATCTCCCCGTGGCCCTTGGGCTTGTCGTCGTTGCTTATGTCTTGGCCAAAATCGTCCCTCTGTCCGAGCTATACCACCACATCGAATGGCCTGTCGTTGTATTGCTTGGCTCGATGATCCCGCTTGGCGCAGCGCTGGAAACATCGGGCGGCACCGAATTGATCGCGGGCTGGCTGGTCAGCCTGACAAACGGCATGGCACCGTGGATGATTCTGACCGTGTTGATGGTCGTGACGATGACGCTGTCGGATGTGCTAAATAACACCGCGACCACTATCGTCGCAGCGCCCGTCGGCATCCAGATGGCGCAGACCTTGAATGTGTCCCCTGACCCGTTCCTGATGGCTGTGGCCGTGGCCGCATCCTGTGCGTTCCTCACCCCCATCGGCCACAAGAATAACACGCTTATTCTTGGGCCCGGCGGCTATAGTTTTGGCGATTACTGGCGCATGGGCCTGCCGCTGGAAATCATAGTCGTCGCGGTCTCTATCCCCGCCATTCTGGTCTTTTGGCCGCTCTAGGGCTACATCGCGCAAATGAAGAAATTTTTGATCCTGCAACTACGCCCCGAAACCGAGGCGAGTGATGATGAATACGCCGCGATCCTGCGCAAAGGCGGGCTGGCAGCATCCGAAACGCGCCGCATCCGGCTGGACTGCGAAGACCTGCCATCGGACATCGACGTGCGCGATTATGCCGGTGTGATCGTCGGTGGCGGGCCGGGCTGCGTCAGTGACGCGCCGCAAGATAAAACCCCGCAAGAAGCCAAGATCGAAGCGGCCTGCCTGTCGCTGATGCCGCAGATTACCGCGCTGGATCACCCATTTATGGGCTGCTGCTATGGCATCGGCATTCTGGCGCATCATCTGGGGGCCGAGGTTAGCAAAGCGCGCTATGGTGAACCCGTGAGTGCCGCGCTGTGCACGCTGACGGACGGCGGGCGCAATGATCCGCTCCTACACGGGCTACCGCCAGATTTTCACGCATTTGTTGGCCACAAAGAGGCAGTGCAGGACCTGCCGCAAGGCTGCACCCATCTGGTTGCCGCACCTGATTGCCCGTTCCAGATGATCCGCTATGGCGACAATGTCTACGCTACGCAGTTCCACCCCGAAGCAGACGCGGCAGGCTTTGAAACGCGAATCCGGCTCTACAAAGACAAGGGCTATTTTGATCCAAGCGCCGCCGACGATCTGATCGCCATGTGCCGCGCCGCTGATGTCACAACGCCGGAACTGATCCTGCAACGTTTCGTGCAACGCTACGGATAAAGCGGCCACAGGAACGGGATGACCACGGATGCAAGCATCCCGATTGTCAGGTTCAACGGAATACCCACGCGCAGGAAATCGCTGAACTTATACCCGCCGGGGCCGTAAACCAGCGTGTTGGTCTGATAGCCAATCGGCGTTGCGAAACTTGCACTTGCCGCGACCATGACAGCCACCACCAACGGGCGCGGATCAAGGCCCATTGCCGTCGCCAACCCGATCGCGATCGGGGTGATCACCACGGCGACCGCATTGTTGGACACCATTTCTGTCAACACCGACGTCAGCAGGTAAATCGCCCAAACGATCAGAAACGGCGGCAGCATGCCCAGCGCGGGCGCGATCGCATCGACGATCAAGGCAACGGCACCCGACGCCTCTAGTGCGGCCCCGATCGCGAGCATCGAAAAGATCAGTGCCAACAGGCGGCCATCGACAAACGAAAACGCCTCGTCTGCATCAATGCAGCGGGTCACCAGCACCAGCGCGACCGCGAGGATTGCCAGAAAAAAGATCGGCGCAACACCAAATGCGGCAAGCCCGACAATGCCCAACAGCGCTGCAATAACGATCGGCGCATGGGACCGGCGGAACGCACGGGCAGACGGGTGCGACACGTCAACCATGTCCATATCACTCGCAAGACGCTGAATGTCCTCGGGCGTCCCTTCCAGCAGCAAGGTATCACCAACCCGCACAATCAGTTCATCCAACTGACGGCCGATATTCTGGTTCCGACGGTGCACAGCAAGCGTATAAACACCGTAGCGGCGGCGCAGACGCAGCGCGCCAAGGGTGCGGCCAATCATCTTGCACCCCGGCGTAATCAGCACTTCGACGGTCGACGTTTCCACGGCTGACAACTGATCAACACGTTTCAGTTCTTTGGTGGCCTGCAAAGACAATAGTTCGGTCATCGCCGTACGCAGCACCACGCGGTCGCCAACCTGCAAGGTTACGCCCGCCAGATTGCGCCGCAGCGAGGCATCGCCGCGCACCACGTCGATCAGGCGCACGCCTTCGCGTTTGAACAGCTGCACACCCGTGACTTCACGCCCCACAAGGTTGCTTTCGGGCGGGATCACCGCCTCGGTGAAAAACCGCATTTTCGATTTATCGGACAGCAAGTTGGCCATGCTATCGCGGTCAGGCAGCAGCGCAGGCGCAATGAAGCGCAGATAAATCATGCCCCAGATCACAAGGACTATGCCCAGCGGCGTCACTTCGAAAATGCTGAACGGTTCAAGGCCCTGCGCGCGTGCCACGCCATCAACCAGCAGGTTTGTGGATGTGCCGATCAAGGTCAGCGTGCCACCAAGGATCGCACCATAGCTCAGCGGGATCAACAACTTGGACGCCGATAACCCCATTGTGCGGGCCAGTTGCACGAACACGGGGATCATCACGACAACTACGGGCGTGTTGGACACAATCGCCGAGGACAACACGACAAACGCCATCAACCCCCCAAGCGCGAGCGCCGGGCGGGTTTTCGCATTGCGTTCGGCGACACTGGTCAAGGCATCCAAGGCGCCGGTGCGCACCAGAGCGCCCATGACGATGAACATCGCGGCAATGGTCCACGGCGCAGGGTTGGACAACACATTCAGCGCGTCCTCGTAGGGGAGCACACCACTGATCAGCATAAGCGCCACACCAGTAATTGCGACGACTTCGGTCGGAAAGGTTTCGCGCAAAAACAGCACGAACATGACCACGACCACCGTCAGGGTCATGACCGCCTGCCCCGTGGGCGAGACTGCGAAAAGCTCAATCATGAAGCATCATCCTGTGGCCCCATCCTACTGCGCTGGATCAGTTTCGCGTCAAGCGCGCGGCGGCGCAAGCGGATTAGGCCAAGATCAAGCCGGAGCGGCCTGCTGCAGGCGTCCGCCCGTGCGGATCATGTCCACGCGCGTGGCCTTGCCGGTGCGATCATCGGTGACGACGAACAGACCCGACAGGGTTGCTTCGGCCGCTGCCGGGGAAAACCGTTCCTTGGGCATGCCGGTGATAAAGCGACGCAGGGGTTCGGCTTTGTCCATGCCAATGACGGAATTGTAATCGCCGCACATGCCAGCATCGGTTTGATAGGCGGTGCCAGCGGGCAGCAGCATCGCGTCAGCGGTCGGCACATGGGTATGCGTGCCAACGACAATGCTCGCGCGGCCATCACAGAAATGACCCATGGCCATTTTTTCCGATGTCGCTTCGCAATGCATATCAATCAGGCTGGCCTGCACCATCCCGCCCATTGGATGCTGACGCAGCACCGCATCTACAGCTGAAAACGGATCGTCAAACGGGCGTTTCATGAACACTTGGCCCAAGACCTGCGCCACCAGAACCTTGCGCCCACCTGGTGCGTTAAATACGCGCGCACCCACACCGGGTGCCGCTTTGGAAAAGTTGATCGGGCGAATAATGCGCTGTTCGCTGCCGATGAACGACATCATGTCTTTTTGATCGAAGGCATGATCGCCAAGGGTCAACACATCAGCGCCCGCGTCCAGCAACGTCTTGGCATGTGCGCCCGAAAGGCCCATGCCGCCGGTCGCATTTTCACCGTTCACCACAACAAAATCGAGCCGCCATTCCTCGCGCAAACGCGGCAGGTTGGTGGTAATAGCCGCGCGTCCCGCGCGGCCCATGACGTCGCCTAGAAATAAAATTCGCATTGGCGGGGTAAAGCAATGCCATCGCCCAAGTGCAAGCTAATTATAAAAATCCCAAGCGCGAGCGACTCATAAGAAATACGCCAGCACACGCAGGATCGTCAGGCGCCGGCGATCCGGGTGGATATGGTCAGGGTAATCGAACAGCACCGCACGGGTGCCATCAATCCGGTCCGCACCTACAAGCCGTTCTGCGTGCGTCGGGATCACGGTGGTAGAACAGGGGCATAAAGCGCAAAACCTGCATCCTTGTGCGGCCCGACACGCAGGTTCATCCCACAGTTGCAAGCCGCGGGCCGATATGCAGGCTGACCCCATTTCAGACTTTCCGTCAACGGGCCATGCCGTTGGCTGTCAGTTCCGGCTAGGCCTCAAATACGGGGGCAATCGCGGGGGCTAGCGGGTGTTTAGCCATCAACACCCCTAGCGCTTTGGTTCAATCACGCCATATTCCGTTACGATCAGATCAAGCGGCTGATCTGTGGCTTCAAGTGGCAGGTCCGCGTCCTCTTGCGCTGCATATGCAAACCCAATCGCCATCGTGCCACGCTGCGCGCGCAGCCCTTCTAGTGTGCGATCGTAAAAGCCGCCGCCATAGCCCAATCGCCCGCCTGCGCGACTGAACGCAACCAATGGCACGATCAGAATTTCCGGCGTGATCCAATCGCCCATCGCAGGCACCCGCGCGCCAAATTCGCCGTCGATCATCTCGCAGTCAGGCTCCCAATTGCGAAACCGCAATGGTTGCCCCTTGCCCATGATCACAGGAACGCAAACGGGACCGTGTGCGGCGGCTTCTTCCATCGCCGCCAAAGGATCAATTTCTGTTCGCATCGCCATATACCCCGCCAGCGACACACCACGATATCCGGCAAGCACTTCGGACAGGTAACCTGCACCCCCGAAGTGTCCATCATGCGCAATCTTGCGGCGTGCAAAAGCCGCCTTGCGGGCTGCGCTTTTGACTGCAGCTAGCTCGGTCATAACAACATCAACGCAGCAAGACTGAGGAATGCAAAGAACCCGACAACATCCGTCACCGTTGTAACAAAAGCACCGGACGCAAGGGCGGGATCAACGCCCAGTTTTTCCAAACCGATCGGGATCACAGTGCCCGCCAACCCTGCCACAACCATGTTGATCACCATCGCAAGGCCGATCACCACCCCCAGCATCGGCGAGCCGAACCAGACCATGCCAACCACACCCATGGTGACCGCAAAAATCGTGCCGTTGACGCAGCCCACAAAGACCTCGCGCCGGATCACCCGCCAGACGTTCGCGCCGGTCAGGTCGCGCGTCGCAATCGCGCGCACGGCCACGGTCAGGGATTGCGTGCCCGCGTTGCCGCCCATCGAGGCAACGATTGGCATCAGAACCGCAAGCGCGACAAAGCCCGCGATCACGTCTTCAAACAAGGAAATCACAAGGCTCGCAAGGATCGCCGTGACAAGGTTCACAGCCAACCACGGAAAGCGCTGACGCGTGGTTTCAATCACGCGGTCGGTCAGGCTGCCTTCGCCAACACCGGCCAGACGCAGGATGTCTTCTTCGTGTTCGTCGTCCAGCACAATCATCGCATCATCAATGGTGATCACACCAACCAGACGGTCATCACCATCAACCACAGGGGCCGAAATCAGGTGATACTGATTGAACGCATAGGCCACGTCCCCTTCGTCTTGATCATAGCGGAAGGTGCGAAAGCTCTCCTCGCTTAGATCGGCCAGTTTGGTGGCGCGCGGCGCGCCCAAAAGGCGACCCAAAGTCACGTAACCTGTTGGTTTCATGCGCGGATCAACAAGGATGACATGATAGAATTGTTCTGGCAAATCATCATGGCTGCGCAGATAGTCAATCGTTTCGCCCACGCTCCAGTGGTTCGGGGAGCGCACGACTTCGACCTGCATCAAGCGGCCAGCGGAATCCTCCGGGTAGGACAGCGCCTGTTCAACCGCGATCCGGTCGTTGATGCCCAGCGCGTCCAGAACCGCCTCTTGTTGCGCATGGTCAAGATCTTCGACAAGATCCACGACATCGTCGCTTTCCATGTCGCGCACAGCATCGGCGAGTTCGAGCGGCGCAAGGCTTTGAATGACTTCTTCGCGCAGACTTTCTTCAAGTTCAGACAGGATTTCCCCGTCCATCCCACCACGCCATAGGATCAAAAGCGCGCGGCGGTCCCTGCTGTCGATCTGTTCGAGAAGGTCGGCGATGTCAGCAGCATGCAGCGGGTTAAGCAAGTCATCGACCAGCCCCGCATCACCCGCCTCGACAGCATCAAGCACCGCGTCCATGACACGTTTCGTAAGGCTATGGCCGTCATCTTCGATGTCGTTCAGATCTTCCACAGATCACCCCGCATTTGCACACAGCATAGAGGAACACCCGCCGCCAGCAAGAAGGTCTCTCTTGAAAAACGAGAGTTTACGAACCGCAGCTTTGCCACTTATTGTTACGCGCATGACGCAGCATCTTCTTTTGGGGCAAACCCTTTCGTTTTCAGGCGATCCGCTCACGTCCGATTGGGCCGACGTAACCCGTCACGACAGCCAAGGCGGTGTTCTTGTGGTTGACGGGCGAATCGTGCAGGTCGGACCTGCCGACGTATTGAAACGCGCGCACCCGCAGGCACAAACCCATGATTATGGCGACGCGCTGATCAGCGCAGGTTTTGTGGATTCGCATATGCACTACCCGCAGACGGCGATGATCGCGAGTTGGGGAAAGCGGCTGATTGACTGGCTCAACACCTATACATTTCCAGAAGAAATGCGTTTTGGCGATCAGGCTTACGCAGATGACATCGCCGGGCGCACGCTTGATCTTGCGTTGGATCATGGCACCACGACCTTGACTAGCTTTTGCACGATCCACCCCGAAAGCGTCGACGCGTTCTTTGGGGCGGCTGACACACGCGGCATGGCCGTTGTCGCTGGCAAGACCTGCATGGATCGCAACGCACCCGACGGGCTGCGCGATACGGCGCAATCGGCCTATGACGACAGCAAGGCCCTGCTGCAAAAGTGGCATGGCAAGGGGCGCGCCAGTTATGCGATCACGCCACGTTTCACGCCCACGTCGACCCCCAAACAAATGCACGCACTTGGCGCACTTTGGACAGAATTCCCCGATTGTTTGATGCAAACCCACCTGAGCGAACAGCTCGATGAAATTGCATGGGTGCGCGACCTTCATCCGCAATCACGCGACTACCTTGATACCTACGAGAGCGCTGGTCTGTTGGGCGCACGCGGGCTTTATGGCCACGCGATCCACCTTGAGCCGCGCGAGATTGACCGGATAGCCGAGATCGGCGGCGCGCTGGTGCATTGTCCCACCTCCAACACTTTTATCGGGTCGGGGTTGTTTGACATGGCCGGACTTAAGGCGCGCGGCATTTCTGTCGGGCTTGCTACGGATACCGGGGGGGGATCGTCGTTTTCAATGCTGCGCACCATGGCTGCGGCCTATGAAATCGCACAGCTGCACGGCACCCCGCTGCATCCGTCACAATTGATGTGGCTGGCAACCGAAGGGTCTGCGCGGGCGCTGCATATGGGCGGGCAAATCGGGTCGCTGACTGCGGGGGCTGCCGCAGACATCTGCGTGATCGACCTTGGCTCGACCCGCGCGATTGATCAACGCACCAACCGCGCCAGTGATATCTGGGAGGCGCTTTTCCCGACCATCATGATGGGCGACGATCGTGCAATTAAAGCGGTCTGGGTGAACGGCACCCTACGCTAGCAAGACGACCCCAACACCAGAACCCACATCGTGCCCACGCGGCCAAGACCAAATTCGCGCGCATTGCTGCTTAGGATATTGCGGCGGTGGCTTGGTGATCCCATCCATGCCGACACCACAACCTCTATGCTGGGCTGCCCGCTGGCGATATTTTCCGCTATGCTACGATAGCAATAGCCTTGCGCTTGGGCGCGGGCGGCAGATGTGGTTCCGTTCGGGGCTTCGTGTGCGAAATATCGGCGCTGCACCATGTCTTGCGCATGCGCCTGCGCGGCAGCGGCCAATTGCGCATTGGGCACGACCGGCCCTAGTCCGTTCTCTGCCCGCTGCGCATTTAGTAAGCTGCCAACGCCAGACGTGGGCTCCGCTGCCAGCGACGCGCCGCCACCTTGGGGGACCGACGTCGTGACACAAGCTGCCAATAACAGCACACCAAACAACAAGAACGCGATGTGTCGCATAAGACTCTCCCATGGGTTTAGTAAATCCTAGGCTGGCAAGCCCCGCAATGTCGAGGTTTAACCTGCCAGGGCCCGCGCCAAGCGGTTTTGATCACCGATAACCCGTTCCAGATCAATCGTGACCATCTGGCCATCGCGCACCACCGGGCGCCCCTCAACGAACAAATCACGCACGCGGGTCGGCCCAGCCAAAAGCAAGGCCGCCGGATCCCAGCTGCCAGCACTTTCAACCCCCGTCACATCCCAGAGGGCGATATCGGCGCGTTTGCCAACAGCGATCTGACCACAATCGTCGCGGCCAAGCACCTGCGCCCCACCACGCGTTGCGATCTCAAGCGCCTCGCGCGCACTCATCGCATCCGCGCCATTGGCGACCCGTTGCAGCAACATCGATTGGCGCGCCTCGGCGATCAGGTTTCCAGCGTCATTGCTGGCCGATCCATCAACCCCAAGCCCAACGTGGACCCCTGCATCACGCATCGCGCGCACAGGTGCGATCCCGCTGCCAAGACGGCAATTTGAACAGGGGCAATGGGCGACACCCGTGCCGGAGCGGGCAAACAAATCGATCTCTTGTGCGTCCAGTTTCACGCAATGGGCGTGCCAGACGTCATCGCCCGTCCAGCCCAGATCTTCTGCATATTGGCCGGGGCGACAACCAAATTTTTCAAGGCTATAGGCAATGTCTTCGTCGTTTTCAGCCAGATGGGTGTGCAACATCACGCCTTTGTCGCGCGCCAGAATTGCGGCATCGCGCATCAGGTCGCGGCTGACGGAAAATGGCGAACAAGGTGCCACACCGACGCGGACCATTGCGCCATCACTTGCGTCATGGTGGGCATCAATCACGCGAATACAATCGTTCAGGATCGCGTCTTCGCGCTCCACAAGCATGTCAGGCGGCAACCCGCCATCGCTTTCGCCAATGCTCATGGCGCCGCGTGTGGGATGAAACCGCAAGCCAACCTCTTGAGCGGCGGCGATCGTGTCATCAAGCCGCGAACCATTGGGGAAGAGATACAGATGATCCGATGTCATCGTACAGCCCGACAGCGCAAGTTCCGCCAACCCTGCTTGGGCTGACACGAACATTTCTTCGGGGCCAAAGCGTGCCCAGATCGGATAAAGCGTTTGCAGCCAGCCAAACAACAGCGCGTCTTGGCCGCCGGGCACAGCGCGGGTCAGGGTTTGATAAAGATGGTGATGCGTGTTCACCAAACCCGGCGTTACAACACAGCCCTTGGCCAGGACAACCTGGGCCCCGGGGGCTTCAATTCCAACGCCGATTTCGGCAATGACACCGCCGCGCAACAAGATATCAGCGCCATGCAATTCACGGCGCGTGTCATCCATTGTCACGATGGTATCGGCATTCTTAACAAGAGTGGTGGCCATCTGAGCGTCCTTTCAGTCCACCCCCTTCGGTGGATTTGGCAGGACAGCCTGCGCCGACAGAAGGGGGACAAGGACTCGACGCTTGCAAACTTTAGCGGAGGTCGCGCAGTTAAGGCAAGTCCCCGACGCTGGCTTGCAAAATCGACAAGGCCTGCGCGTGGATTTGTGGATTTGCAGCTGCAAGGACACGCCCGCCATTATGGGCCGGATGACCCTGCCAGTCGGTCACAATACCACCCGCCGCCGTGATAACAGCAATCGGGGCCTGAATATCATAGGCGTTCAGTCCGGCCTCGATCACCAGATCGACCTGCCCGGCCGCAACAAGCGCATAGCCATAACAATCCATTCCGTAACGGGTCAGCCGTGCCTCCCCTGCAACGGCAACAAAAGCGCGCGCTTCGGCTTGGCTGCCGACTTCGGGGAAGGTGCTGAGCACCGTGGCCTGCGATAGATCGCGTGCGGGGTGGGTCCGCAAGGGCGTAGTTCCCTGTGGGCCGACAACCTCGGCAATGCCAAAGCCACCCGCAAAACGCTCGCCGATGTAGGGCTGATCAATCAGGCCGAATAATGGCCCCGTGGCGTCGGCGACCGACACAAGAATGCCCCAGGTCGGTGTGCCACTGATATAGCCGCGCGTGCCATCAATCGGATCAAGAACCCATGTCAGACCGCTGGTGCCCGGCTGGTTGCCGAATTCCTCGCCCAGGATCGCGTCGTCAGGGCGCAGCTTGGCAATGACGGCGCGCATCGCACGTTCGGCGGCGCGATCGCCTTCGGTGACGGGATCAAACCCGCCGTCGGGGCCAAGTTTATTATCGCTTACCAAGGCAGGAATGCGAAAATGGCGCAGCGTCTCTGGACGCGCGGCATCGGCCATGGCGTGGGCTGCGCGGATCAGCTCGCCACGCAGAGTCTCGTCAATTTGTGCTATCAAAGTCGTCATCCGGCTCCCCGCATCTGCACCAGTTAAGAACTGGCGCTAACGCGGGGCGGGCAGCAAGGTCAAGCGCGCTTTAGGCAGCTTGGCTTAGGACGCGGGCAAGATCATAGAGCCTGCGACGCTGATTTTCAGGGATCGAATAGTAGGACCGCAACAGTTCCAGCGCCTCTTTGTCTGCCAGAATATCATTCGGCATATCAGAGTCAGACCCGGCAGGAACGCTGCTTGCCTCCATCCCGTCAAAGAAGAACGAGGTCGGCACCGACAACGCATTGGCGATATCCCAAAGGCGCGATGCGCTGACGCGGTTCATACCAGTTTCGTACTTTTGGATTTGCTGGAACTTGATTCCGACCTGTTCGGCCAGTTGCTGCTGTGTGGTCCCATTCATCCAACGGCGATGACGGATGCGTTTTCCGACATGAACATCTACAGGGTGTTTCATTGCAATAGTCCTCTTTTTACATTCTCGGCTCAGGGCGACGCGAAGTTTTCAAATCAATTTGCGTGCCGACTGTGCGAAAAATTCGTTACTACCTACTGAATGCAATCATTTAGCTAAAACACGCAACGGTTGCAGGCCTATACCTAACCTTTGGCTAGTCTGAATCCAACATTTCTTTGTGAAAGCCTGACTTTTTGGCTGTATATCAGTGCCTTCGCACCAGCCTACTGGCTATCTGACACCGACAATATTAAAGTCGTTAAAGGCGAATCGTAATTATTGGCGGAGTCCCTTAAATGCTTGCATTTCAATTAACTTCTTTCGATTCCGCGCCAGCGCTGACCGAAATCCCCAAACCCCAACCAGCAGCAGGACAGGTCGCATTGCAGATCGAAGCATGTGGGCTGAATTTTGCCGATTTGTTAATGGCCAAGGGCACATACCAAGATACCCCGACCCCACCCTTCACCCTTGGGATGGAGGTTTGCGGCACGGTGACGGCCCTTGGCGCGGGCGTCACAGCCCCGGCTATCGGCACCCGCGTGGCGGTGTTTGGCGGTAGCGGTGGCTTAGCTGATTACGGGGTATTTCCCGCTGATCTGTGCCGCGCGGTCCCTGATAATATGACTGCAGCAGAGGCCGCCGGTTTTCAGGTTGCTTACGGCACATCGCACCTTGCACTGACGCGGCGCGCGCAGTTGCGGCCCGGTGAAACGCTACTTGTCTTGGGGGCTGCCGGTGGCGTTGGCCTGACAGCCGTCGAGATTGGCAAAGCCTTGGGCGCGCGCGTGATCGCCGTCGCGCGCGGAGCCAAAAAATTGGCCGTTGCCCAAGCCGCAGGCGCGGACCACACGATTGATGCCAGCGAAGATATTAAGGCCAAAGTCAAAGCACTGGGCGGGGCCGATGTGGTTTATGACCCCGTAGGCGGGGATTTGTTCAAATCAGCACTCGGGGCCTGCAACCGCGAAGCGCGCGTGATCGTCATCGGCTTCGCCAGCGGCGACGTGCCGCAAATTCCGGCCAATATCATTCTGGTCAAGAACGTTACTGTGATCGGGTTCTATTGGGGCGGCTACCTTGCGTTCAACCCCAAGGCACTGACCGAGAGCATGGCCGAATTGATGCAGTGGCATGCCGAGGGCCGGTTGCGCCCACATGTGAGCCACATCCTGCCGCTTGCCCGCGCACAAGAATCGCTTGAGCTGATGAGCACGCGGAAATCCACAGGCAAGGTCGTCGTGACGCCCTAGGATGACTGATTTAGGCTAATTTATAGGCCGTCCGGATCAACTGCGCGAGGTCACCGACGATCGGGCTATCTTCGGCTTCGCGGTGATACATGTTGATGCGGGTCTGGCGCAATTCGGGCAGCGCGCCACCATGGTTAATCCGTTCACAGTGGCGCGGTTCGGTTCCTTCGATCAAAGCATGTACGGCCAGATCGGCTGTTACCGTCGCCTCGACCGTGCGGGATGAATTGGTTTCAACAACCATTTCCCACGGGATGCCCGCCTCGGACAAGCGACGCAGCACGCCTTGGCGAAAGATGCAGTTCTTTTCAAAGGCCAGCCGCAGCGGGCGATTGCGCCACGCGGCCCCGCCCTCGGTCCCGACCCAGACCAGTGGCTTGATGGCAAGCGTTTCACCACCCTCGCCCACCTCGTCTTCGGTCGTCAGCAGAACATCGACCTCGCCGCGGGCATATTGTTCTTTCAACGCACGTGTAAACGAGGTCAGCAATTGCACGCGGACGCGCGGGTATTCCGCCGCGAAACGCTGCAAGATCTGCGGCACGACCGGATAAACGATGTCGTGGGGCACACCAAGCGTGACCTCGCCCTCGAATTCCTGCGCGGTAAGGCGGCTGTAGATTTCATCGTTCAGCGATAGCATCCGGCGGGCATATCCCAGCAGTTGTTCACCGTTGGGTGACAGTGAAATGGAGCGCGCCGAACGATCAAAAAGCACCACGCCCATCGACTCCTCAAGTCGTTTCAACTGCATCGACACCGCCGATTGGGTCAGATGCAGCACCCCGGCTGCCTTGGTGACGCCGCCGGTATCGGCAACGGCGACGAACGAACGCAGGGCGGTGAGGTCAAGATTGCGCGGCATATCAATTTCCGTGATGCATTAACGATCAAATATTCATTTTTAATATGTCATAGCTAGCATCATACATCAATCATCCTGATTCAATTCAGACAATGCATCACCAATTCGAAAGGTTCTTCCAATGTCCGCGACACACAACATGCACTTCACCGCCGCCCGCCGCTCGGCCATGCGATCTCCGCTTGGCCTGTTCACCGAGGCGCTCGTCGTTTGGCAGCAGCGCCGCGTCTTGGCTCGACTTGATGACGCACGCCTGTGTGACATCGGCCTAAGCCGCGCCGACGCCCAGCGCGAAGCCACCCGTCCTTTGTGGGATGTGCCCAACGGTTGGCGTGCCTAAAAAGGCCGCATTACTGCGAGAATCCGGCCACTGTGCGCAAACCTGCGCGAAATGATCCGATTTTCGCACAAAGATCGTTCGGTATTGCTTGAAAACGCCACTGAATACTCCAATATCACCTCCAAGGATACCGCATCAGCGGTGACACCAGTTCAACCTTGGAGGCTTTGATGGCTGACTACAGACAAATTGATGCAAGGGTAGGCGCACGCAGCGTTGATATCGACGCGGGACTGCGCGCCCATATGAACAAAGTTTACGGCACGATGTCCGTAGGCATGATTATCACGGCCTTGGCCGCTTGGGCCATTTCCGGCCTTGCGACGGCTGATGCCGGAACTGCTTCGGCGCAGCTGGCCAATGGCCTTTTCCTCTCTGATTTCGGTGTGACACTTTACACAACGCCGCTGCGCTGGGTGATCATGTTCCTGCCGCTGGTGATGGTCTTTGCCTTTGGCGCGATGATTAACCGCCTGTCCGCCGCTGGCGCGCAGCTGTTTTTCTACGTATTCGCCATGGCGATGGGCGTGTCGATCAGCTGGATCTTCCTGAGCTTCACAAGCTATTCGATCATTCAGGTATTCCTTGTCACGTCGATCGCTTTCGCTGGTCTGTCGCTTTACGGCTACACCACCAAGAAAGACATCAGCGGTTGGGGCAGCTTCCTGATCATGGGCGTGATTGGCCTGATCGTCGCGATGGTCGTCAACATTTTCCTGCAGTCGCCGGCGATCATGTATGCAATCTCCACCCTGGGTGTGCTTATCTTTGCGGGCCTGACAGCTTACGACACCCAGAAAATAAAGAACACCTACCTTGAGCATGCCCACCACGGCGACAAGGAATGGCTTGGTAAGGCCGCAATCATGGGCGCACTGAACCTCTACCTTGATTTCATCAACATGTTCATGTTCCTGCTGCAACTGCTGGGCAACCGCAATTAAGCAGCGCTGAACATAACGACTTAAACGGGCCGCCTAAGGGCGGCCCTTTTTTTCTGTGAGGATCGAAAATGGCCGACTTTACCCTGCCAATCACCAGCCTTGCCGCAGTCGCCACTGGCGTCATCTACCTGATATTGACGTGGCGGGTGATCCGTATGCGGCGCGCAGATGGTATTGTGCTTGGCGATAACGGCGACCGGATCATGGAAAAACGAATCCGTGGCCATGCCAATGCCGCTGAGCAGATGCCGATGGCGTTGATCGTAATGGCACTGACCGAATTGCAGGGGGGCAATGGGATGGCACTGGCGATCCTTGCTGCACTGTTCACGCTGGGCCGCGCCTTGCACGCGATATATTTCACGCGGCACGGCACCCATTGGCGGTTTCGCATGTGGGGCATGTCAGCGACATTGATCGCGCAGGCTGGCTTGCTGGTCTTGCTGACCGTCACAGCACGGACCTAGAATGTAAAAAGCCGCGCACATGGCGCGGCCTTATCACTGTCCAAAGACTGGCAAGATTACTTGATCTTGCCTTCCTTGTATTCAACATGCTTGCGCACAACGGGGTCATATTTGTTGACCGACATTTTTTCAGTCATCGTGCGTGCATTTTTCTTTGTCACATAAAAGTGCCCGGTCCCCGCGGTGGAGTTCAGGCGGATTTTGATCGTGGTCGGCTTCGCCATGTCACTTGTCTCCGGTTAAGCGGGGCGCATCTTAGCCCGTCGCGTTCGTGAATTATAAGCCCGCTACTTAACGGCTTGGCCGTTGCTGTCAACCCTCAACCGCGCCAATCTAGCTCAGGTTCTTGCGTGTCAGCGCCTTAAGCAATGCCGCGACCATAACGTTGGACAATTTAGGCCCCTTGGCGACGCCTATTGCCGGATCATCGTCACGCCCGACCTGACGGCGCAGTGAACACGTCCAATGGCCGTTCACCTCGCTTGCGCTGCCTTGCAGCGAGATCGCCCAACCGGGCAGACCGTGATCTATCACCGTCAGAACGGCATCTGTGCCGCCCAAGGCTCCATTACGAGTCATGGCCTCGTCTACCTCTAGAAGATGGGCCTGCGCCCCTTCAAAAGCCGCCTGACACAGTGCCGCATCATAAAGCGGCTCGGCTGCGATTTGATCAGCAATTGCGACAAGTGATTGGGTATCCATTCGTTTTCTCCCTCTATGCGGCCCTAGTCACCGGTTACTCCTATGGGCGAAAACCCGACATGATTTGCGTCAAGGCATCATTGCGCGCGCGGGCACATAATTGCTCCATATATTGATATTGGCGAAAATAGATGTCCGAGAACGTCATTTGGTTTGAACACCTCGCGCGTGGCGACGTTGCGCGTGTGGGCGGCAAAAACTCATCGCTTGGTGAAATGGTTCGCGCGTTGGGACCCAACGGGATTGATGTGCCTACCGGTTTTGCGACCAGTTCGGATGCCTACCGTGGCTTTATCAAAGCCAACAATCTGCATGAACGCGTCACGGCCGAAATGGACGCGCTTGCGAACCACAAGATCACCCTGCACCAAGCAGGCACCCGCATCCGCACGATGATCAACGCGGGCGAATGGCCTGATGATCTGCGCGCAGATATCCTGACGGCCTACAAAGAAATGGCCAAACGCACCGGCAGCGAAAATCCGTCAGTTGCTGTGCGTTCGTCTGCCACCGCCGAAGACCTGCCTGACGCCAGCTTTGCCGGCCAGCAGGAAACGTTCCTGAACGTCGAGGGCGACACGGCCCTGCTCGCAGCCTGCAAACGCTGCTATGCGTCGCTCTTTACCGACCGCGCAATCACCTACCGCACCCTGCAAGGGTTCGATCACATGGCCGTGGCCCTGTCGATTGGCGTGCAACAGATGGTGCGCTCGGATATCGGTGGATCGGGGGTCATGTTCTCGATCGACACGGAATCCGGTTTTGACAAGGTCGTGCTGATTAACGCGACTTGGGGCTTGGGTGAAAACGTCGTGCAGGGTGCCGTGACGCCAGATGAATACATGGTCTACAAGCCCTTCCTGAAGGACGCCAAGCGCAGGCCTATCGTTGAACGCACCCTTGGCGCCAAAGAGATCAAGATGATCTATGCTGGCGAAGGCAAAGCCGTCAAAAACGTGCGCACCAGCCACGCGGAACGTGCGAAATTCGTGCTGTCCGACGACGAGATTTGCGAACTCGCCCGTCAGGCCTGCACCATCGAGGACCACTATGGGTGTGCGATGGACATGGAATGGGCGCGTGATGGCAACACAGGCAAGCTCTATATCGTGCAAGCCCGTCCCGAAACGGTGCAATCACGGGCCGAAACCGGCGCGATGAAAAACTATAACGTGACGAACACCGGCGAACGTTTGCTAACGGGACTGTCCGTTGGCGGGGCTGTCGCCACAGGGCCGGTGTGTCTGATCGAAACAGCCGCTGATATCGACAACTTTGTCGACGGATCCGTGCTGGTGACGCAAACAACCGACCCCGACTGGGTGCCAATCATGAAGCGCGCAAGTGCGATCGTCACCGACCACGGCGGGCGCACCAGCCACGCCGCGATTGTCAGCCGCGAACTGGGCCTGCCTGCCATCGTCGGCACCGGCAACGCCACGCATGTTCTGCACGATGATCAAGACGTCACCGTCAGCTGCTCTGAGGGCGAAGAGGGCTATGTCTACGCAGGCTTCGCAGACATCGAGGTCGAAGAGATTGATCTGGGGGATCTTCCCGAAACGAAAACCAAGGTCATGTTCAACATGGCAAACCCGTCGGCTGCATCGCGCTGGTGGCGCCTGCCTGCGGATGGTGTCGGCCTTGCCCGCATGGAGTTCGTGGTCAACAACGCGATCAAGGTGCACCCACTTGCGCTGACACGGTTTGACCAGCTCACAGACGAGGCCGTGAAAGCGGAAATCGAGGCCCTCACCCGCGGGTACGATCACAAGCCCGACTACTTTGCCGACACGCTCGCGTTGGGCCTGTCGCGGATCGCGGCGGTACATTACCCCAACCCTGTGATCGTGCGCATGTCGGACTTTAAAACCAACGAATACGCAGCACTTTTGGGCGGCACACAGTTTGAACCCAACGAGGAAAACCCGATGATCGGCTGGCGCGGTGCGTCACGCTATTATTCGGATGCCTATAAGGATGGGTTCGCGCTGGAATGTCAGGCCATTGCCAAGGCGCGCGGGGTCAAAGGGTTCGACAATATCCTGATGATGATCCCGTTTTGCCGCACCCCCCAAGAAGCCGACCGCGTTCTTGAAGTCATGGCCGAAAACGGGTTGGAGCGCGGCAAGGACGGACTGCAGGTCTATGTGATGTGCGAAATCCCTGCCAACGTCATTCTGGCCGAAGAATTCGCCAAACGCTTTGACGGGTTTTCAATCGGCTCGAATGACCTCACCCAGCTGACACTTGGGGTGGACCGCGACAACGAAACCCTTGCGCCGCTGTTCAAAGAGGACAACGCCGCCGTGCTGTGGATGATCGAACAGATGATCACCCGTGCCCACGCCGTCGGGGCCAAGGTCGGGTTCTGCGGCCAAGCGCCCAGTAACGACCCTGCTTTTGCCAAACTGCTGGTGGGTTTTGGGATCGATTCCATCTCGGTCACGCCGGATGCGTTCCGCGCTGTCAAAGCCAACGTGGCGGCTGCCGAAAAGGGGTAGGTTGCGCGGACGGCCTATAAGCCGGATTTTGTCCCGGTGGCGCTGCCCGAAGGCGGCGCCACCGTGGGCGATCATTCATCTAAAGCGGCTGTTACCAACCGCCCTCTAGCTGCCAACCCGGGCCCCTTGGGTTCAGGCATCCTTGCGGCGGTATGCCTTGCGGCACCTGCCCGCGCGGGGCCCCTATTTGGCATTGCTCCCGGTGGGGCTTGCCGTGCCGCTTGTGTTACCACTCGCGCGGTGGGCTCTTACCCCACCGTTTCACCCTGACCTGTGCGGACACAGGCGGTCTGTTTTCTGTGGCGCTATCCCTAGGGTTTCCCCCGCCGGGAGTTACCCGGCACCATGCCTTGTGGAGTCCGGACTTTCCTCGGATGTTACCACCCGCGATCACCCAGCCATCCGCGCGATGTGGGACTTAGGCGCTGGGGACGGTTTGGTCAACGGGAAAGCGTTTTGCGAGTTGTTCCGCAAGCGCACAATCAGTGGCGTCAAGCGGACCTGCCACGCCTTGGCGATGGCGCAGGCGAAAAGCAGACAACAGGCCATCGTCAGAGGCATCTGCCGTGTATCCGGCCACGCGCAGATCGTTTAAGAACTGACCGATGTCGACTTTTGCACCTGCAACGGGCGACAGTTTAACAGCCATCCCACGCCGCGCCAGCCGCGCCCAATCGAACCGTGCTCCGGGATCTACCTTGCGCCCTGGGGCCATGTCAGAATGGCCAATCACGCGGTCCGGCGTGATATTCCAACGTGTCATGATCCCTGCCAACAGGGTTTCGAGCGCATCCATTTGCGCGGCGGCAAAGGGTGTCACACCAGTATTGGACAGCTCAATCCCGATTGACCGCGAATTCACGTCCGTGACATCACCCCAGCGCCCTGCCCCAGCGTGCCACGCCCGCGCGGCTTCATCGACCAACTGGTCAACCTCACCTTGCGCCGAAATGATATAATGCGCTGAAACTTCTGCATCAGCGTGACACAACCAATCACGGGCGGCGGTGTGATCACCCATCGCCGTGTAATGGATCACGACGATATCAGGGCGCGCGCCATCACGGCGCGCGCCACAATTGGGAGACCTGTGAGTTTGCGGATTCAGTTGCCTGCTGCCAGTCGGAAAGGTGCCGGATCCCAGCCACATGCAAAGCCGTCGCCATCGGGATCAATCCCGCGCGTATCGCGATTGGGGCCACCACGGCTTAAGAAATCGCGCTGCGCCTCGTCGGGGGACCGGTAGTCTGCGCAATTGCGCTGGAACCGTGATTGGCCCGACAGACCCAAGCGGCGATAGGTCTCGACGCCTTTGGCATTTGTCGTCTGCAATGCATATTGCACGATATTTGGCCCCACATTGCCATCGCGTGTTGGCACTGCGGTGGGGGCAATCACCTCATAAGCGGCAGCTTGGGCCGCGCGGCGATCGGCGTCAGATTGAATGCTTTCGCGACCTGCAACAGCATCAAAGCTCTGTTCGTCTGAAATTCCGGCTGATTCAACGATCACAGGTGGGGCATTGCCCGGCGTGGCGTCCAAACCGGCGCGGCCAATAACAGGAGCAGTGGCTTGCCCACCAATTCCGGCTGCAGCCAGCTCGGTTGATGCAATCGCGCCAGTGCTTACGGCGGGGGCTGACGGCAAAACACCTGCTGTCGCATCCATCGGCGCACCAGCGGGCGACGTACCACTCTGCAAAAGGGCCTCGCGGCGCGCACGCTCAACCTCGTATTGGGCGTAGTCACCAAACCCAACGCCCGCGCCACTGTCAGGAACTGGCTGGGCACAATTGGCGAGCGTGGCACATGCCATACCCAAAATCAGATACTTCTTCACAACAGGTCCTGCCTTTTTGTCTATCGCGGCTCTTACCACCACTTGGCAGGCTTGGCTACAAATCCCGCAGCACGTTCCAGAGAGTAAGCGGTATTCAGCAAATCCGCCTCTTCCCATGGACGCCCGATCAGTTGCAGGCCAAGCGGTAGACCCTGACGGTCCAGCCCTGCAGGCACAGCGATGCCGGGAAGACCCGCAAGGTTCACGGTAACCGTAAACACATCATTAAGATACATTTGCACTGGATCGGCGTCGGTCATGTCTCCCAATCCAAAAGCAGCTGACGGGGTCGCAGGCGTCAAGATAGCATCAACACCCTGCGCAAACACGTTTTCAAAGTCTTGCTTGATCAGCGTGCGGACCTTGCGAGCGCGGTTGTAATAGGCGTCATAAAAACCGGCCGACAGCACATATGTGCCGATCATCACGCGGCGCTGAACCTCGTGACCAAAGCCTTCGGCGCGAGTTTTTTCATACATCTCGGTGATACCATCACCTGCGTCCAGTTTCGCGCGGTGGCCAAAGCGCACGCCGTCATAGCGCGCAAGGTTGCTTGAGGCTTCGGCAGGGGCGATCACATAATAGGCAGGCAGCGCGTATTTGGTGTGTGGCAGGGTGATATCAACGATTTTCGCTCCGGCGTCTTTCAGCATTGCGGTGCCATCGGCCCAAAGTTTTTCAATCTCGGCGGGGATACCTTCCATATGATATTCTTTGGGAATACCGATGGTTTTGCCGCGAATATCGCCCGTCAGGGCTGCCTCGAAGTCGGGCACGGCCAGATCGGCGCTGGTGCTGTCCTTTGGATCGTGGCCGCACATGGCTTGCAACATAATCGCTGCATCGCGCACGTCTTTGGTCATCGGGCCCGCCTGATCGAGGCTGGACGCAAAGGCAACGATGCCCCAGCGGCTGACGCGGCCATAAGTGGGCTTGATGCCCGTTATGCCGGTAAAGGCGGCGGGCTGGCGAATTGATCCGCCCGTATCCGTGCCTGTCGCGCCAAGGCAGAGATCAGCGGCAACTGCACTTGCTGACCCGCCCGAGGAACCACCCGGCGTCAGGGCGCGATCGTCAACTTTCCACGGGTTCACGGCATCGCCATAGGTCGAGGTTTCGTTGCTGGAGCCCATGGCAAATTCGTCCATGTTCAGCTTGCCCAGCATGACCGCACCAGCATCAAACAACTGTGTGGTGACTGTGCTTTCGTATTCAGGCTTGAACCCTTCAAGAATGCGGCTGCCAGCCTGTGACGCAACACCTTTTGTGCAAAACAAGTCCTTAATCCCCAAGGGGATACCGTTCAGCAATGGTGCATCCGCACCTTGGCGCGCATCTGCGGCTTTGGCCTGTTCCATCGCTATTTCAGGCGTTTTGTGCACGAAAGCGTTCAGCGCATCGGCTGCATCAATTTCCGTCAGGCAAGCGGCCGTAAGTTCGACGCTGGTCAGATCACCCTTGCGCAGGGCATCACGGGCGGCACTGATCGTCAGTTTTGTAAGATCGCTCATTATTCAACTACCTTTGGCACGGCAAAAAACCCTTCGCGGGCATCGGGCGCATTGGCCAGTACGGCCGCCTGTTGATCGCCGTCGGTCACCACATCATCACGCCGTTTCAGGCGCTGGGGTGTCACAGATGTCATTGGTTCAACGCCTTCGACATCGACCTCGTTAAGCTGTTCAATAAAGCCGAGGATCGCGCTGAATTCCGAAGCCAATGCAGGAAGCGCGTCTTCTTGAACCCTGATGCGGGCAAGTTTCGCCACTTTGCGGGCTGTATCCGTGTCTATTGACATGGGTCTCTCCGTTTGTGTTGCTTGGTCGCATTTACCGCCCCCCGACACAGGTCGCAAGGTGCTGCGGCGATCTAGTAATACCCGCAGGCGCGGCTACACTATAGACGAAGCTACAGGAGGCAATAATGAACATTATCTGGCTTGGACATTCGAGTTTCCGGATCGAAATTGGTGGCAGGGTCTTGCTGCTTGATCCTTGGCTATCAGGAAATCCCGCTTTCCCGGAAGATCAGCGCGCGAGGGCAATTGCAGGCGCGACCCATATCCTGCTCTCACACGGGCACGGGGATCACGCGGGCAACACGCTTGAGATCGCGCGGGAACTGGATATCCCGATTCTGTGCATCCACGAATTGTCCAACTATTGGGGTCAGACCGAACGTGTAAAAACGATCGGTTTTGGCAAAGGTGGCACGATCGACCTTGGCGGCGTTAAGGTCACCATGGTGAATGCCTGCCATTCGTCCAGCATCGACTTTGACGGCGGCCGCCCGACCTATGCCGGATCCGAAGCCGGATATATGATCGCAGGCGACAGCCACACGATCTACTTTAGCGGTGACACCGATATCATGGCCGACATGGAATGGATGGGCGATTTGCACAAACCCGATGTGGGGATACTTTGCGCGGGTGGGCACTACACGATGGATATGGCGCGGGCTGCTTATGCCGCCAAACGCTACTTCAATTTTACGACATTGATCCCATTCCACTACAAAACCTTTCCAATCCTAGAACAATCGGCTGATGCATTGGTCGCCGCCCTGCCAAACGTGAACGTGTTGACGCCCGAGGTGATGGACGTGATCACGCTCTCGCCTTCAACGGCGCTCTGAAAAGAATTTGTGCAACATGGCCTCGCTTTCGATGCCCGCGATGCCGTCGTACACTTCGGGGCGATGGTGGCATTGCGGGTGCGCAAACACGCGCGGACCCTGCGCGATCCCGCCCGATTTTGGATCACTAGCCCCATAGTAAAGCCGCGCAATGCGGGCGTTGCTGATTGCGGCAGCGCACATCGGGCAAGGTTCGAGCGTAACGTAAAGATCATGATCGACCAGCCGTTCGCGCCCCAAGGCAGCACAGGCCGCACGGATCGCAAGGATTTCGGCATGCGCAGTGGGGTCGTTGAGTTCACAGGTCCGGTTGCCTGCACTAGCGATGACCGTGCCGCTGGCATCGACGATCACCGCGCCGACGGGCACTTCGCCACGAATGGCGGCGGCGCGGGCCTCGGCCAAGGCGGTCTCCATGTGGCTGCGAAATGACATAGTCCATCATTAGGCGGGTCACGCGGGCTTGCAAAGGGCGGATGCCTCCGATGGGAGTGGATTTGAACAGAAGAATAGGGGATGCGCGTGGTGTCGCGGGCCACAAGCCGATTGCGCAATGTCGCTTGCGCGATTATGGCAGGCGGATGAATGACACGCCCACACCCGAAGGCGACCGTATCGCCAAAGTCTTGTCGCGCGCTGGTATTGCCAGTCGCCGCGAAGCCGAACGCATGATCGAATCGGGACGCGTACGCGTAAATGGCAAGGTGATCGACAGCCCTGCGTTGAACGTGACGCCGCGTGACAAGATCGTGGTTGATGGCAAGCCCGTGGGCGAACCCGATCCGCCGCGCATCTGGCTATATCACAAACCTACCGGCCTTGTGACGACCGAGCGTGACGAAAAGGGCCGCGAGACGGTGTTTGACGCACTGCCCGAAGGCTTGCCTCGCGTCATGTCTGTGGGCCGGTTGGATATCAATTCCGAAGGTCTGCTGGTGTTGACCAATGATGGCGCGATCAAGCGCAGGTTGGAGCTACCTAGTACCGGCTGGCTGCGACGCTACCGCGTGCGGATCAACGGATCGGTCAGCGAAGCGAAGCTGGATCAGCTGCGCAAAGGGATCACCTTCGAGGGGATCAATTATCTGCCGATGGAAGTCACGTTTGACCGCCAACAAGGCGCGAATGCGTGGCTCACCGTGTCGATCCGCGAAGGCAAGAACCGCGAGATCCGCCTGACTATGGAAGCGATCGGTGTGGTCGTGAACCGGCTTATCCGTATCAGCTATGGCCCGTTCCAACTGGGCAACCTTAAACAGGGCGAAGTTGAAGAGCTTAAGTCGCGGGTCGTGCGCGACCAGCTTGGGCTGTCCGAGCGCCCGCAACCGCAACGCACACGGCGCAACGTCACAAAATCTGCGCCCAGAAACGCGAAATCAGCCCCTAAAGGGGGGAAAAACTCGCGCAGTTGAACCTTGCCCCGTTTGCTGTGGTGTGCATTTTGGAGCCAACACGACAATTGGGGATACGACATGGCCGACCTTGTGACATTTGAAAACGCGACCAACCTGCTGATGCTTTGCTTTTTGCAGGCGGTTCTGGGGTTCGACAACCTGCTTTATATCTCGATCGAAAGCCAGCGTGCGCCTGTCGCGCAGCAAAAAGCCGTGCGCACATGGGGTATCATCATCGCCGTCGCCCTGCGGGTCGTGCTGCTGTTTGTGATCATCCAATTGCTGAATGCCTTGAACGCCCCGTTCTATGAATTCACTTGGGTCGGTGTGATCGAGGGCAGCGTGAACTTTGCCACCTGCGTGTTCATCGTTGGCGGCGCATTCATCATGTATACGGCCGTCAAAGAAATCGGCCATATGCTGTCGATTGATCGTCTTGATCACGATGTCGATGGGAAGTCCTCGAAATCCGCCACGCAGGTCGTCGTTTTGATTGTGATGATGAACCTGATCTTCTCGTTTGATTCTGTGCTGTCGGCGATCGCCATTACGGATGTTTTTCCGATCCTTGCGATCGCGATCATCCTCAGCGGGCTGGCTATGCTGTTGCTGGCCGACGGGGTGACCAGATTTCTGCAAAAGAACCGCATGTATGAAGTTTTGGGCCTGTTTATCCTGCTGATCGTCGGTGTCGTCTTGTTGGGTGAATCCGGTCAGGCCGCTGTGCATGGCCTTGAGGCGATGGGCATGCCCCATGACGAGGCCAAGTTGCAGGCGCTAAGGGTCTTTGGTCAGGAAATCGTGCCGATGTCGAAATCGACGTTCTACTTCTCGGTGCTCGTGCTGGTTGCCGTCGAAGTGCTGCAATCCGGTTATAGCCGCAAACTCAACGCGGAACGCACCGCATTGCAAGAGCACTCGTAAACATGCTTGGCGCAGACTATCTTAGGGGCGTAAACTTGCGATCAGGAGCGTAATCATGATCAAAAACGTAGCATATGGCGCACTTTTCCTGCTGCTTGTCGGGATATCGACCGGCTGGATCGCGGGGCTTTAGGGCATGGCAAAACGATTTGGCGGGGCACATAGCCCGGATGGGCGCGGGCCCGATAAACGCGGTGCACAGTTGCCCGAAATGATTGACGAACGCAAAGTCGATGCGGCTGGCGCGCGTGCAAACCTGTTGTTCGTGCCCCCTGTCATTCTGGTCTTTACCTCTTTGAACGAGGGGGCCGCTGGCCTTGCGATGGGGCTGGTTGCAGCAGGATTGCTGACTTTGGGTGCCTGGCTGCTGCGCGATGGGTTACGTGCCACGGCGGCTTATGATGCCCGCAAGGTTGCGCGCCGCCCTGCCCTGCCGCGCAAAGCCTTGGCAGCCGTTGTGACGGGGCTCGGCGCTGGGCTTGCCAGCTATGCGACTGACCCAAGCGTGATTGCCGGCATGCTTTATGCCGTCATTGCCGGCGCGCTGCATGTGGCGGCTTTTGGTATTGATCCGTTGCGCGACAAACGCATGGAGGGCATCGACACCTTTCAGCAAGATCGCGTGGCCCGCGTCGTCGACGAGGCCGAGGCGCATTTGCGCGCCATGGCCGATCATATCGCCACGCTCAAGGATCGCCCACTTGATTTGCGCGTCGCCGCGTTTCAATCCGCCGCCCGTCGCATGATCCGCACCGTCGAAGAAGACCCGCGCGATCTGACGGGTGCCCGCAAATTCTTGGGCGTCTATCTGATGGGGGCACGCGACGCGTCGGTCAAATTTGTGGATTTTTACCAGCGCAATCACGACGCAGATGCGCGCGCGGATTACGAAGTCCTGCTCGGCGATCTTGAGCAGAATTTTGCCGCAAGAACAGAAAAGCTGTTGCTGGACGACCGCAGTGACATGGACATTGAAATCAAAGTGCTGCGCGATCGTTTGCAGCGCGAAGGCCTTTAGGCCCCACTAGAAAGGGACATTATGTCTGATACCGTTGTGAACAATATGCAAAAGGCACAAGCCTCGCTGGCCGAAGTTGAAAAAGTCACCGCTGTTGTGCTGGCCGAACCAAAAGGTGAGCTGGTGACGCTGGAAGGCGCAAACAAAAAGACCACGACTGCCATTACCAAACGCATGGCCGAACTGGACATGGAAGACACCAATTCGATCATTTCCTTTGGCTCATCCGCACAGGCGGAATTGCAGGTGATTAGCCAGTCTATGCTGCAAGGCGTGCGCAACAAAGACGTCGGCCCCGCCGGTGACAGCCTGCGCGAGATCGTGACAACAATCCGCGGGTTTAACGTGTCCGAACTGGATGTGCGTCGCAAACGGTCGTGGTGGGAAAAACTGCTGGGCCGCGCCGCACCGGCTGCGAAATTCGCCGCGCGATTCGAAACCGTGCAAGGCCAGATCGACAAGGTCACTGATGATCTTTTGCGCCACGAACATGTGCTGCTCAAAGACATCGAAAGCCTTGATGTGCTTTATGACAAGACGCTGGCGTTTTATGACGAGCTTGCGCTTTACATCGCCGCTGGCGAAGCAAAGCTGAAGGAACTCGACGACAAAACCATCCCCAGCAAGGTCGCCGAAGTCGAAGCCGCCCCCGAAGATCAAGGTGTCATGAAAGCGCAGGAATTGCGCGACTTGCGCGCTGCGCGAGACGATCTGGAACGCCGTGTTCACGATCTGAAACTGACCCGTCAGGTGACGATGCAGTCGCTGCCGTCAATCCGGCTGGTGCAGGAAAACGACAAGTCACTGGTGACCAAGATCAACTCGACGCTGATCAACACCGTGCCGCTGTGGGAAACACAGCTGGCGCAGGCGGTCACGATCCAGCGCAGCGCCGAAGCCGCCGTGGCCGTACGTGACGCCAACGATCTGACGAACGAGTTGTTGACTGCAAACGCCGAAAACCTGCGCAGCGCCAACAAGATGATCCGCACCGAAATGGAACGCGGCGTGTTCGATATCGAAGCGATCAAAAAGGCCAACGCAGACCTGATCGGCACCATCGAAGAAAGCTTGCAGATCGCGGACGAAGGCAAGCGCAAGCGGGCCAAAGCCGAAGTCGAGCTTAAGGCAATGGAAGCCGAGCTTAAGGCGACGCTATCTGCTGCTAAGGCGCGCGACACAGGCACCGGCCACAACATCGGCACAGCCGCCGGCGCGGTTTAAACGATTGGGGAACACGGGAAACATTGCAGGATTCGCCCTGCGCAGTTTAGGGCTTTTAGCCCTGACCGGACTAACGGCCTGTATTGATTTGCAGTCCGCTGATCCGGTCACCGTGCCCCCTTCGCGCCCTGGCGGGCTGACCGAACCACTGCCACCGATGTCCACCCCGATCACCCTTCCGGATGCCGCCAGCCAAGACAGCGCAGCCTTGCGAGTTCACTATCAGCGTCTGCAAAACGACCTCTTGGGACAGGGGTTGCTTCGCACTGATGGCGGCGGACCAGACACGCCCTTTACCGACACCCAACTTGCGCGCAATTTCGTGCGCATTGCTTTGTTTGATGAATACGTCGCCGAAACTGACGGCTTTCGCGCCCAACCGACGATTAGCAATCTTCGCCGTTGGGAGCGCCCAATCCGCATGGATATCGTTTTTGGCGACACCATTTCTAGCAATCAACGCATCACTGACACCAACGCTGTCCGCGGCTATGCCAACCGGCTTGCGCGTCTGACCGGCCTTAGCATCACACCCGCCCGCGAGAATGCCAATTTCCATGTGCTGATCCTGAATGAGGACGACAGGCGCGGATACGAGGCGCAATTGCGCGCAATCGTGCCCGACATCAACACATCAACCATGCGCGCGATCCTTGAACTGCCGCGCGATACCCTTTGCCTTGTTGTCGCGTTTTCCCAGGGTAACGACGCCAGTTATTCCCGCGCAGTTGCCCTTATTCGCGGCGAACACCCCGACCTGATGCGCATTGCGTGCATCCACGAAGAAATCGCCCAAGGTCTGGGTTTGGCCAACGACAGCCCGCAGGCCCGCCCGTCGATCTTTAACGACGACGAAGAATTCGGCCTGCTCACGACACACGATGAAATGCTGCTGAAAATGCTGTATGATCCGCGTATGCGCAACCGCATGACCGCCGCCCAAGCAGCGCCCATCGCCCGCGTCATCGCGCGCGAGCTGGTGGGAGGGGAGAGTTGATGGCACCCAGCAGCCAAACAGATTTAACCAAGGAAGGGAGCCACACATGGGCATTCTCGATTTTCTAACCGGCGAATTTATTGACGTCATTCATTGGACCGACGACACGCGTGACACGATGGTTTGGCGCTTTGAGCGTGAAGACCACGAGATCAAGTATGGCGCCAAGCTAACCGTGCGCGAAGGGCAAGCGGCGGTGTTCGTGCATGAAGGCCAGCTGGCCGATGTGTTCACGCCCGGCCTTTATATGCTTGAAACCAACAACATGCCGATCATGACCACGCTTCAACATTGGGATCATGGTTTCAAAAGCCCGTTCAAATCGGAAATTTACTACGTCAACACGACGCGGTTCAACGATCTGAAGTGGGGCACGAAAAACCCGATTATGCTGCGCGACCCTGAGTTTGGCCCGACCCGCATTCGCGCATTTGGCACCTATTCCGTGCGCGTGAGTGACCCCGCCAAGTTCCTGACCGAGATTGTCGGGACCGACGGCGAATTCACCATGGACGAGATCAGCTTTCAGGTGCGCAACATCATCGTGCAGGAGTTTTCACGCGTGATCGCCGCCTCGGGCATTCCGGTGCTGGATATGGCTGCAAACACCGCCGATCTGGGCAAGCTGATTGCGGGCGCGATTGCCGATACGATTGCCGGTTACGGTATCTCCATCCCTGAACTGTATATCGAGAACATCAGCCTGCCGCCTGCGGTGGAAAAGGCGCTCGATACCCGCACGTCGCGCGGGCTGACCGGCGATCTGGATGCGCATATGAAATACGCCGCCGCCGAAGCCCTGCGTATGGGTGGCGAAGCATCCGGCGCGATGGGTGCCGGCCTTGGGGCTGGCATGGGCATGGCGATGGCTGGCCAAATGGCACAGGCTGGACCATGGGGCGCGGCCCCCGCCGCCGCCGCACGGATGGCACCACCGCCCCCACCCGTCGAACACGTCTGGCACATCGCAGAAGGTGGCGCGACAACAGGGCCGTTCTCGCGCGCGACAATCGGCCAGATGGTCGCCAAGGGCGATGTGAAACGCACCACCCATGTCTGGACCGCTGGCCAAGACGGATGGAAAACCGCGGACGAGGTCGCGGAACTGGCGCAGCTCTTTACGGTCATGCCACCGCCACCGCCCGCAGGCTAAGCCATGTCGCAGATCGACGCGCTTTATGATCAGGTCGGCGTGCAGTGGGGGTTGCGCGGAAAACGGTGGCATGTCGGCGGGGATGGTTGGTCGTGATATCTGGTAAAACAGATTGATCCCGCTTTTATGCAACGCTTTGGCGATCTGGAAATTATCGTCGATAGATAGGTCTTGAAATGACAAATACCGCTTCGCCATATGACACGGCTGAACCCGTGCAGGAACACCGCTTTCCGTGTGATCAATGCGGCGCGGACCTGCGCTTTGATCCTGGCGAGGACCGCCTGATCTGCGACCATTGCGGCAACACGCAACCGACGGAAGCGGGCGACTACCAAGGCGGGGCAATCCGCGAGCTGGATTTCCGCGCGGCCCTCAACGATCAGCTGCCAAACGCCGAAATCGAAGAAACCCGCGTCGTGAAGTGCCCAAATTGTGGTGCCCAGACCGAGATCGACGAAACAGCGCATGCCGCTGAGTGCCCGTTCTGTGCAACGCCGGTCGTCACGGATACAGGTCTGCATCGTCATATCAAACCCAAAGGGCTGCTGCCGTTTGCGCTGGATGAGAGCCAGGCGCGCGGGTTCATGACTAACTGGCTGGGAAGCCTTTGGTTCGCGCCCAATGGTGTCAAACAATATGCCCGCAAGGGGCGCGCATTGAACGGGATCTATGTGCCCTATTGGACGTTCGATGCGGATACCAAAAGCCACTACAGCGGCGAGCGTGGAACAGATTATTACGAAACCAGAACCGTGACGCGAAACGGCAAGCGCGAGCAGGTCCGTGTGCGCAAAACCCGTTGGCACAGCAAATCGGGGCGTGTCGCGCGGTTCTTTGATGATGTGTTGGTGCTGGCGTCCAAATCCCTGCCCAAGAAATACACCGACGGGTTAGAGCCTTGGGATCTGTCCGCGCTTGAACCCTACCGCCCGGAATTTCTGGCCGGTTTTCGCGCCGAAGGATATCAGGTCGAACTGGACGAAGGATATGGCGAGGCCCGCGCACATATGGATCGTGTGATCGTGCGTGATGTGAAATTCGACATCGGCGGCGACCGCCAGCGCGTCCACGGAATCGACACCGATATCAGCGATGTGACGTTCAAACATATCCTGCTGCCCGTCTGGATGGCCGCCTATAAATACCGCGGCAAGTCCTATCGCTTTGTCGTTAACGGCCGCACCGGCCGCGTGCAGGGTGAGCGTCCTTATTCCGCATGGAAGATCGCATTTGCGGTGGTGATCGGACTGATTGTTGCAGGAATCGCCGGATATGTTATCGCTAACAGCCAGTAGAACCGGAGACCTGATATGATTCTGTCCTGTGGCGAAGCCCTGATCGACATGCTGCCGCGCAAAACGACCATGGGGGAGGATGTGTTTGCGCCTTACCCGGGGGGTGCCGTATTCAATACGGCAATAGGGCTCGGGCGGCTGGGCGTAAGCTCCCAATTCCTGTGCGGTATGTCGTCGGATTTCCTAGGCGATATCCTGCGGGACGCGTTGACTGCCAGTGGCGTTGATCACAGCCCCTCGCCAAGCATGGTCGCGCCCTGCACAGTGGCCTTTGTGAAACTGGTCAACGGTCAGGCGACCTATGCGTTTTACGACGAGAATTCAGCCATGCGGACAATGACGGCCGCCCCTGCTGTTGAAGCTGATGCGCTTTTCTTTGGGGGTATTTCACTTGTTGGGGATGGCTGCGGCGCGGTTTACGAGTCGCTTATGCTGCGCGAGGCCCCAAGCCGCGTGACCATGATCGACCCGAACATCCGCCCGTCGTTCATCAAGGACGTGGTCGCCTACCGCACGCGGATTGACCGGATGATGGCCGCCGCCGATGTGATCAAACTGAGCGACGAAGACCTGCATTGGATGGAAGGCGAAGGCGACCTTGGCGAACTGGCGATCGGGCTTGTGCAAAAGGGTGCCAAGCTGGTGTGCATCACCCAAGGTGCCGATGGCGTCATGGGCTACACGGCGAACCACAAGGTGTTCATGCCGTCAGAACGGGCCGAGGTTGTAGACACCGTGGGTGCTGGTGATACGTTCAACGCGGGGCTGCTGGCGGGTCTCGAACGTGGCGGTTGCCTGACAAAGGCGCGCATCGCGGCCCTGTCCGAGGACGAAATTAGCGCCGCACTTCGCCTTGGTGTGCGCGCCGCCGCTGTTACCGTGTCCCGCGCTGGCGCAAACCCTCCCACAGCCGCCGAATTGGGCCTTTGAGGGCCCTGATCCAGCGGGTCACAGCCGCGCAGGTCCATGTGGATGGTGCGCTGGTAGGTGAATGCAATCACGGCCTGCTGATCCTTGTATGCGCCATGCAAGGCGACACTCCTGATCTCCCCGCAAAACTGGCCGTGAAAATCAGCAAGCTGCGCATTTTCGCCGACGATGCGGGCAAGATGAATTTGTCTTTGGCAGATATCGGCGGGTCTGCCCTGATTGTCAGCCAGTTCACCTTGGCCGCTGACACATCGCGCGGCAACCGTCCGGGTTTTTCGCCAGCCGCAGCGCCTGAGGTGGGCAACACAAGCTACGAGGCCTTTGTTGCCGCAATGGCCGCCCTTGGCATTGCGATTCAAACGGGTCGTTTTGGCGCGGATATGCAAGTGAGCCTGACAAATGACGGGCCGGTCACGATCTGGCTGGATACTGACAGCTAGGCGCGGATGCGCGCGCCGACAGTGCTGATCGCAAAAAACGCTACGGCCACGCAAACGATCGACGGTCCCGCAGGCGTTTCAAACCGCAGACTTAACGCCATGCCGCCAAGGGCCGACAACACCCCGATCAGCGTCGCAAGGGCTGCCATCCCTTCAGGCGTGCGCGCAATGCCACGGGCCGCGGCTGCGGGCACAATCAACAGAGCAGTGATCAATAATGCCCCAACGACTTTGATCGACAGCGCCACGACCATTGCCAGCAGCAGCGTTAAGATCAGTTGTTCTCGGCGCGGATTGATATCTGCCGCAAAGGCAAGATCAGGCGATAGCGTCGCTGTTAACAACGCCGCCCAATTGCGCACCAACACTGCTGTTACGATCACCGCGCCGCCCCAGATCACAGCAAGGTTTTCGACGCTCACCAACAGCACATCGCCAAACAAATAGGCGTCAAGATCAAGCCGCGTTCCGGGCACCAGCGACACCGCCACAAGCCCCAAAGCGAGCGCGCCATGCGAGACCACACCCAGCAACGTGTCCATCGCCACGCCCCGCCCGCTGAGAGCAAAGACCAGAAGGGCCACCGCCAAAGACACCGCCAACACGCCCGCGAAAATCGACACCGAAAACGCCAGTGACAAGGCCACACCAAGAATAGCCGCATGGGCAGTGGCGTCGCCAAAATAGGCCATACGCCGCCAAACCACGAAACAACCAAGCAGGCCCGTCGCAAGGGCCGTGCCCACGGCGGCCAAAACCGCGCGGATGATGAAATCGTCCAACATCAGGCGTGATCCCCATGGTCATGATCGTGGTCATGATCGTGGCGATAGAGTGCCAGCGCGCCTTTGGTCCCCGTCCCGAATAATTCGCGGTAGGCAGGTGCGGCTGTGACGACATCCGGCGTCCCTTCGCAACAGATATGCCCGTTCAGACAGATCACACGATCCGAGGCGCTCATCACCACATGAAGTTCATGACTGACCATCACGACAGCGCAGCCAAGTTCGTGGCGCACGGCATCAATTTGGCGATAGAAACTGGCTGATCCGGGTTGATCCAAGCCCTGCGTTGCCTCGTCTAGTAGCAGCAAATTCGGTCGTGACAGGATCGCGCGCGCCAGTAGCACCCGCTGGAATTGCCCGCCCGATAGGGTCGCCATTTGTTGCTGCCCAAGCCCTGCAACGCCCGCCTTTTCCAACGCCGCCGCCGCATCAATTGCGCCGACCCGATTGGGAAGATCAAGGAACCGCCGGACGGTCATCGGCAAGGTCGGATCAATATGCAGGGTTTGCGGCACATAACCGATCCGCAGATCAGGCGCGCGGGTGACGCTGCCCTTGGTCGGTTGCAGCGCTCCGATCATGATCCGCAACAGCGTTGATTTTCCCGACCCGTTAGGACCGACAATCGTGACAATCTCGCCCGGTTCGATCGACAAGGACACGTTGTGCAACACGGCACCTGCGCTATGGCGAGCCTCGATCCCTTTCAGCTCTAACAAGCTCATGGCGTGCGCACCTCTTGGCAATCGGGGCACAGGCCTTCGGCTTCGATCACGGTCTGTTCGATCTGAAAGCCACTGCGCGCGGCGCTGTCACCCAGCGGCATCTGCGCGTGCGCTTCGGCGACAGTGCCGCAGGCGCGACAGATCATAAACGCAGGGCTATGGTCATGGCTGGGGTCGGCGCAGGCAATGAATGCATTCAACCGTTCGATCCGATGCACAAAGCCCTGATCCACAAGAAACGCTAAGGCGCGATAAGCCACGGGTGGCTTCGATCCCAACCCTTCGGCGTTCAGGCGTGCCAGCACATCGTAAGCGCCCAGCGCCTCGTGGCTTTCCAACAAAATCTCTAGCACCCGCCGACGCACGGGTGTGAATTGCACCCTGCGCGCTGCACAAAGCTGATCGGCTGTCGCCAGCGCGCGGGACTGACAGGCGGTGTGATCGTGCGCGGCAAACCCGAGCGGGGTCGCAGATTTATCGTGACGGGCCATTGTGATCCATAGGGTTGTTATGTTATAACATATCAATTATATCTACCACATCCACCCAATGCAAGAGGTTGCTATGTTCCGTTTCGCCCTATCCGTTTTGCTGCTAGCCCCCGCTGCCCTGCGGGCTGAACCGCCCAAAGTGCTCGTCGATATTGCCCCCGTGCATAGCCTTGTGGCGCAGGTCATGGGTGATCTGGGCGCGCCCACTCTGCTGCTACGCGCTGGAGCCTCGCCGCATGATTATGCTCTGCGCCCATCAGACGCACGCGCGCTGAACGACGCCGAGGTCATGATTTGGGTCGGCGAAGGGCTGACTCCGTGGTTGCATGATCCGATCCACGATTTCACCGGCGACGCCACAGTGCTGACTCTGCTGGAAACCAACGGCTGGGACGTGATCGGGTTGGAGGCTGGCCACGACGACCATGATCACGGCGACACTGACCCACATGCGTGGCTTGACCCGGATGTGGCACAGGTCTGGTTAACGAATATCGCGGCGGCGATGACGGCGGCCGATCCTGACAATGGCGTGATCTACGCCCGCAATGCCGATGAAGCGAGTTTAGAAATCGAGGTCCTAGCAGCCGAGATCGACGCCCGCCTGACCCCGTTGCGCGGCACGCCTTATCTGGTGGCTCATGATGCCTATGGCTATTTCGCGCGGCGTTTTTCCATGCCTGCCAGCGGCGCGATTGCCCTGTCAGACGCGCAAACACCAAGTGCGGCGCGCATCGCCAACCTGCAAGCCATCCTTGACCAAGATGCGATCACTTGCATTATGACCGACCCGCAGGTTGATACCCGTTGGGCTGCGCTGGTGGGCGAAGGTACATCTGTGCGCACAGCACAGGTCGATGCGTTGGGTGCCAGCATTCCGGCGGGGCCCGATCACTACGCCGCAATGCTAACCCAGATGGCGGCGCAGTTTGAATCCTGCCTGGCGCCCTAGAAATCGGTCGGCGCGCCGCCTTCAACTTTGCGGCGTTCGACAAAGGCCGCGAGTTCTTCTTTGATGGCGATATCCATCGGCGGCGCTTCGAATTCAGCGATGATGTTCTTGAACATTTTATGGGCGCGCTCGGCGGTCCAGATACTGCCCGCCAGTTCCCACGCTTCGAAGTTGCGCCAGTCGCTGACAAACGGTTGATGGAATGCGGTTTCATATCGATCTTGGGTGTGCTGCACGCCAAAGTAATGCCCGCCGGGGCCAACTTCGCGAATTGTATCAATCGCAATTTCATCCGGCCCCGTGGCGGTAATCGCGGGGTCCATATAGCGCTGGATGATCTGGAGAATTTCACAATCCATGATGAACTTTTCGGGGGACGCAATCAGCCCACCCTCAAGCCAGCCCGCTGCGTGATAGACCACATTCGTGCCGGACTGCACGGCTGACCATAGGCTATTGGAGGTCTCCCACATGGCCTGCCCGTCCGGCACGTTGGCAGCACACACGCCGGATGCGCGCATCGGTAGTCCGTAAAACCGCGCCATCTGACCGGTCATCTGCGTGGCGCGCATATATTCGGGCGTGCCAAAGGCGGGCGCACCCGACATCATATCAACGTTGCTGGTGAAGGTGCCGATCACGCAGGCACAACCCGGTTTAACGTATTGAAACAGGGCAATCGCTGACAGCCCCTCAGCGATCGACAGTGCGACAGCACCCGACATGGTGACAGGAGCCATCGCACCAGCAAGTGTAAATGGCGTCACGATGACCGCTTGCCCTTTGCGGATCGCACGCAGGCAGCCGTCAATCATCGGCACATCATGCTTTAGCGGACTAGTGGAGTTGATGTTGGTATACATGCGCGGCTTGGCTGCGAATTCTTCGTCCGTGAGCCCGCCTGCAATGCGGACCATTTCCATCACGTCCTCGACCCGTTCCTTGCCAAGTGAATAAGCATGGCAGACTTTATCCGTCAGCAGCAATTTGTCATGCACCACGTCCAAATGGCGCACAGAAGCATGTACGTCCACGGGTTCCACCGGATAACCGCCTGCGAAATGGATGCAGTTGAAATACTGCGTCAATTTCAAAAGATTTGCGCATTGTTCACGATTGCCGCTGACCTTCTTACCGATCTCGAGGTCAAAATAGTTGGGCGGAGAGGACACATTGCCGAACACCATATGATTGCCGCCAATGGTGATTTCCCGATCCAGATTGCGTGGGGTGATGGTGAATTGCGATGGCGCTTTGGCCAGCATTTCCATCACCCAGTCACGTCCCATGCGCACGTTGGTGCCGTTAACGATGCAGCCCGCTTCTTTGAAGATTTCAATGGCTTCTTCGTTCAGAAACTCGATGCCGATCTCTTCAAGGATCCGCATCGCGCCATCGTGGATCGCCTGCACACCGTCGCCGTCCAACGGTTCGGTCGGGCGGTCGATATTGATCGGCGGATTGAACGGCATTTGCTTGAACAGTTGCGCGCCACGTCGGGCCGTGTTTGCAGCACGTCCGCCAGCGCGGCGCTTGCGGGTTGGGGCATCGGTCATTGGGCTCTCCATCATTAAACCCAGCATCGCGCCCGCCGTTCTGACATGCGGTCCAGTTCGCGACGTGTTTTGTCGCAAACCGCGATCAGGCCGCGGAACTGTCAAGCCATGCAGGAATATCGGCGATACTGTCCAGCACAACATCCGCAGCCGGTGCAAGATCAGCGCGCGAAGCAAGCCCCGTCAGCACCCCAACCGCCACCATGCCGGCACTCTGTGCTGCGTGTAGATCGTGCAGACTGTCGCCGATCATCGCGCAACGGTCCGGCGAAATCGCCACATGCGCGCTAAACGCGAGCAACTGCCCCGCGCTGGGTTTCGCGCCAAAGCCGCTGTCAAATCCAGCAATGAAATCAAACCGGTCAACCACACCTGCCGCTTCAAGGTGCGCGCGCGCGGGGGCTTCGGCATCATTGGTTGCGACACCAAGCCGCAAGCCACGCATCGCGAGATCATGCAGGAGCGGACCAAGCGGTGTCGCTTCGGCTTGCGGCGCATGGGCCGATTTGGCGTTCATTCGTGCGATCAGCTCCGCTTTGGATTGCGGCGGTAGCAGCGGCAGAATGGCATCCGCTACAAAGCTGGCTGTATTGGCGATCACGATGCTATCTGGGCGAAACAGACTTGTGGCCAGATCGTACCCCAGCACATCGGCCAGATTGGCCACAAGAGCCGCATCGCCCCCGCCTTCATCTGCCAAAAGGCCCTGGGTCCAGCTGCCCCACGTGGCGTTGAAATCAAACAAGGTGCCGTCCTTGTCGAAAAGAATTCCTTCGATGCGCATGTTAGGATATCCGTAAGATTGGTTACTCGCGCGGCAAGGTTTACCTCACGATCTTGTTAACTTTGACGCTGCTACACGCCCTCAGGTCCAGTTCATCATCTCCGCACCGGGCAAGGCGTACCGTGCGCGCAACGGTCGATCATAGGCCAGATTCTCGGCGTCACAAAAAGCAATGATCCATTGATCATCCATGGTCAAATACTCAAGAACCGAGGCTAGAAACGCCGGATCCGCAGTTCTGGCGCGCAAATCCTCTGCGCTAGCGCCGGTGTGCCCCAAAAAAGCCGGCCCAAGATCGTCGTGGCCCGCAAGCCACCCCAAGGCCTTTATCGCGATAACCTCGGCCTGTTCAGGACTCATTTGCATTCCTTACGATTGCGGAAACAGTTTCTTAACCATTCAAAGCCAATATGTGTCATCGGGCTAGGATGGCCCATGAAGGGACGACAATAATGTCTGGCAAAATTCTGATTGTCGATACCGTCGCGACGAACAGAATCGTATTGAAGGTGAACCTTCTTGCGAGCCGGCATGAAGTGCGCCCTTGTGCCTCTCTAAAAGAAGCAAAAACCGCGTTGAAAGGCGCGCTGCCCAATCTGATTATCTGCGACACAGCCAACGACGAGGCGGCAGCTTTTGATTTCTTTCGCGCAATTAAGGGGAATCCCAAAACGGCGCACATTCCGATCATTGCGACCGGCCAATTCGACTCACCACAGACACGTGTTGCTGCGCTATGTGCCGGGGCCGACAATCTGTTGACCAAACCCATAAGTGACGCGGTATTGCAGGCGCGCATTCGAAGTTTATTGCGCGCGCGGGATGCCGACTCCGAATTGCGATTGCGCGACGACACGAAACGCGCGCTCGGTTTCGCCGAGGCGCGCGCGGCATTCGTTCCCGCTGGGGAAATCGCTATCGTCACCGCGCGCACCGATCCCGAACAAATGGCCTGCGCCGAACTGGTGTCGGGGAACGGGCGTAGTTGCGCGCGGTTTCATCCCGAAGAACTGTTTGCACGTTTCAACGTGCGCCCAGCGCCGGACCTTTTTGTGATCGACGCGACCCGCGAACAGGACGCAGCACTTGGCATGGGGCCGGCGCAGATTTTCCGGCTCGTGTCGGAATTGCGCAGCCGGTCGGATACGCGTCACGCCGCACTGCTGGTGCGCTGCCCCGATGGGGCCAACGATGTGGCTGCGATGGTTCTTGATCTTGGCGCGAACGATGTTGTGCCGGCGCGTGCCGATGGCGCGGAACTGGCACATCGCTTTGACACGCTTTTGCATCGCAAGCATCAGCAAGACAGGCTGCGCGACACGGTGCGCAGCGGACTGCAAGCGGCTGTCACTGATCCGCTCACAGGGTTGTTCAACCGCCGCTATGCCCTTCCCCACCTAAAACGGATGGGTGATCGCGCAACCGATACGGGGCGTGATTTTGCGGTGATGGTCCTTGATATTGATCACTTCAAGGCCATTAACGACGCCTATGGCCACGGCGTCGGTGACGAGGTTTTGACCGAAGTATCCAACCGGCTGCGCAACAACCTGCGTGCGATTGATATGATTGCGCGGATTGGCGGCGAAGAATTCCTGATAGCCATGCCCGATACCAGCGCAGCCAAGGCCCGCGATGCCGCCAAACGGCTTTGTACTTTGATCCATGAACGCCCGTTTCAGAGTAAATCCACCAGCAAGGCGATCCCTGTCACTGTGTCGATTGGGGTCGCGCTGGGGCAAAGCGATGCGAATGCCACCGAAGCCACAACCACCATCATGAGCCGTGCCGATGCCGCATTGTTTGACGCAAAGACCGCTGGTCGCAACACGGTCAGCATGTCTGCGGCCTAATTACTACGCTCTGTATCGCGCCCCATCCGGCGCATTTCACGTTCCAGCCGATCTGCAAATGCCGCGCGTGTTTCAGGGGCCATCTGGGCGATCCGTGCAAGCACAAGATCCTGCCCTATCGTCTGAAGATCGGCCACGAGCGCACGCTGGCGCAACAGAATTTCAGCTGCCGCATTAGCATCATAGGGATCATCGCGCAGAATCACGATCAGGCCACGTGTGTCCGCAATCATCGCCCGCCGGTCACGTCGCATATCCCTTCGCCGATCAATCAGATCGTTGCGGATCGACACCACGTCTTCTGGTGCAAGTGCGCGGGCAAACGGACCAAGCGACAGATCGACCCGATAGGCATCACCTGCCGGTCCGCGACCAGAAAAGACCATTCCGGCAACGACACCGGCAACCATCAAATTCAGCGCAAGCGAAATCACAAGCACAACGCGCAAGCCAGGGCGCATCGGTGTGGGTTTCATAGGTGTCTCAGGCGTGCTCATGGCTTAGCCCTCCAATCCAAATGGGTCGCTTAGTTCAAGGAACGGCACAGTTATGTCGCTGCCTCCCCAAAGGTCGTTAGCGATGGTATCAAGGCTTTGTGGCGGAGAAAACCCGATCCAGACACCCGCGACGGTTGCGGCTGTCAGACCACTGATAACCGGCCACCCGCCAAGGGCTGCGGCAAGGACTGCCAAGAAGCCGACGCGCGTACCCTTTGGGGCATGGGCCATGGGCGCAGGCATGACTGCAACAGCGTCCGCCGCAATCCGCGCCATCAACGCATCCGAAGGCTGCGCAGGCGTGGCACGGGCCTGACCAAACAGGTCATCCAGCATTTTGTCGTCGCTATGGTTCGTCATTTTCAAACCCCAATTCTGCTTTGCGTGGCGCTAAACTTTGCGCCAATGCCCGTTTCCCGCGTGCGATCAGACTCTCGACTGCCTCGACACTGATGTCCATAATCTGGGCAATCTCGGGATTTCCCAGTTCCTCTAAATGGCGTAACGCCACCGCTTGGGCCTGCCGTTCCGGCAGATCGGCCAATGCATCGCGCAGCGCAGTCATCCGTGTGTCGTCCTGCATCTGCTGCGCAACAGATGGCGCGCCACTTTCCGGTTCGGCCACAGTATCCAGTGCGACGCCGCGCCTGCGCTTGCGCAAATGATCCGTGCACAGATTGACTACCACACGATAAAGCCACGTGGTTATCTGCGCTTCGCCTTGGCGCCAATCAGGTGCGATTTTCCACAACCGCATTAGCGCGTCTTGGGTCACATCCTCGGCCTCGGCGTGGTTCTGCAGCATGCGGATCGCTTGCGCCATGATCCTTGGTGCAAGGCGAACCGCCAAGACCTGCGCAGCCGCGATATCCCCGTTCGCATAAGCAATCAGAAGCGCTTCGTCCGGTGCATCCACGAGGGCGCCCTGATTGGGTGTCTTGTTCATTGATCGCTTTGCTAATCACTCGCGCCGCTTTCGGCAATGCTGGTGCCCACCCCGTCTGAGAAGACTGGGGGAGGGAACGATGGGCGGGCACCAACCGGTTACAGCTTAGTTGCCGCCACGACCACGGCCATCGCGATCACCACGTTCAGCCATAAATGCCTTGGCAGCTGCGTATTCTTCCGCGCTCAGCATGCCGTCATCACTGGTGTCCATTCGCGCGAACATACGATCTTCACCGCCAGTGCCACGATTGCCGCGCTCGCGGTGACCGTCGCCACGCGCTTGCATTTCTTCCATCTGAAGCAAACCGTCTTCGTTGGTATCCATACGGCTGATCATGCGTTCAACATTGCCTCCACGGCGTTCCGCATCGCGGGCCTCGGCCGCGGCAGCCAGCTCTTCTGCCGAAAGCGCGCCGTCACCGTTTGTGTCAACAGCGGCGAACCGTTCAGCGCCTTGCGCCTGCATTCCGGCCTGCATTTCTTCAGTGGTCACCTGACCATTACCATCGGCGTCAAGCTGCGAGAATTCGGGCAACATTGGGCCATCAGCACCACCGGGCGCGCGCGCCTCGGCCATGTTTACCATCAGTGCCGTGGCGATACCTGCCATCAAGAGTGTCGTTTTCATTTGTTTTTCCTTTCGAGGTTCAACTTAACCGGCGGCCCTCAACTGCTGCCGATGTACCTCAAACGGGCCACGCCAGACTTTCCGTCGCTCTGGCCCAAACTATTTTCGCGACATCGCGCCGCAACGACATTTTGTCCTCTTTCCATTTGGACGCCCAACCCGCATGTCTGGGGTCACGCAAAGGACCCCGAACCATGACCCATGACATCAGCACAGCCTCCCTAGCTGAGGATGATCGCCCCGCAAAACGCGCGATGTGGCGCGGTTTCCAGCGCAAATGCCCCAATTGCGGCGAGGGTCATTTGTTTAACGGATATCTGAAAGTTGTGGATGAATGCCCCGTTTGCCGCGAGGAATTGCTTCACCATCGCGCCGATGACGGGCCTGCATATCTGACGATCCTTGTGGTTGGCCACATAATGGCCCCGCTGATCCACATTGCCTTTACCCGCTTTCGCCCCGAACCTTTGGTGCTAGCCACCGTCTTTACGGTTGGCGTTGTGGCGCTGTCGCTTTTCCTTTTGCCACGGCTTAAGGGTGTCGTTGTCGCCATACAATGGTCGCGGCGCATGCACGGGTTTGGCGCCCCCGCCTAGCACGACGAGGGGAATATCACATGGACAAGACCGCAATAAGGGACGCCGCCACGATTATCGTGCTGCGCGATCGCGCCACGGCCCCGCGCATCCTGATGGGACAACGTGGTGCAAAAGCGGCGTTCATGCCCAACAAGTTCGTCTTTCCCGGTGGCGCTGTTGATGCCGGAGACGCAGACATCCCGTTGGTCCATCCAATCCCCGCACCCTGCGATGCACGCCTTGGCGAAAACAGCACCCTGCCTGCCAGCGCGCTGGCCGCCGCCGCCATTCGCGAACTGTGGGAGGAAACTGGCCAAATACTGGGTGTTCCTGCTGATTGGCCAGATGCACCGCAAGGCTGGCGCGGGTTTGCCCGCACGGGTCATCGCCCGACGCCTAACGGGCTGCAATTCGTGTTCCGCGCGATCACGCCAAAGGGATTGCCGCGCCGCTTTGATGCGCGGTTTTTCCTCGCCGATGCTGATGCCTTGCGCAGTGACCCCGATGATTTCACCCATGCCGAGGACGAACTTAGCGATCTGCAATGGATTCCGCTCGCCAAGGCGCGTGATTTCGACTTGCCGTTCATCACCGAAGTTGTGCTGGCCGAAATCGCCGCGCGCGTTGCTGACCCTTCGCCGCCAGCCACGGTGCCGTTCTTTATCAATGACGACGAGGACCGCTTTGTTGTGCAACTGGGTGGCCGCAGCCCGCTTAGATAAAGACAATCAGCGCAATGATCGCCACGCAAAGGACCACCACACCCTGATATTCGCGGGCCGTGGTTTTTTCTTTGAAAATTAACGCCGAAACGAGGAACGAGAAGATAAGTTCGACCTGACCCAGTGCTTTGACGTAGGCCACCGTTTGCAACGCAAAGGCCGTAAACCAGCAGATCGAGCCGATCATACTGCTGATCCCCACCAGTAGTCCCACACGCCAGACGGCGAACACGCGGCCGATCTCGCCGCGTTCGCGCCATGCCATATACGCTGCCATCGCCAGTGTCTGAAACGCCGTGACGCAGGCCAGCGTGGTCAGCGCACGCAGCAGTGCATCGCCGTGCGACAGTGACAGCGCCGCGCCGCGATACCCCACTGCGGAAATGGCGAATAATAGCCCCGACAAAACGCCCAAACCCGCCGCGCGATTGAAAATACGGCGGTGCCACGGACCGGTTGCAGCAGGCGGATCAGATAACAACAACACGCCCAATAACCCCAGCAGGATCGCGGCGAACCCTGTCCAGCTCACGCCTTCGCGCAGCACGATCATGCCAACGATGACCGACATGATGACTTCGGTCTTTTTGAACGAGATGCCCACGGCGAAATTACGATGCGCAAACAGCGCGACCACGCACATCGTCGCCAAGATTTGCGCTGTGCCACCAGTCAGCGCGTAAGCCCAGAAATGCGTCGGGATCGCAGGGATGGCCTGCGTGCTGGCTGTGCCATAGCCCAGCATAATCAGCGCTACCAATGGTGCCGAATAGACAAACCGCGCAAAGGTTGTGCCAGCCGTGGACAAACGCGTAGCCTTTAACTGCTTTTGCAGTCCAAAGCGCGCGGTCTGTGCCACTGCGGCCAGAATTGTTATCGGGATCCATGTATCCATGCGCCCCTATGCGGCGTTTTCCCTAATCGCGCCAGAGAGGATGCGGCACCGGGTCTTTTGCCCGCCAGAAATGGCGGCGCATAACTTCAACGTATGACCTGTAACGATAGCCGTGGTTCTGGCGCAGAAAATCATCGCGCCGCGCGGCATAAAGCTGCGGCAAGCGATACCAAGGCACGCCGGGATGCGCGTGATGCACCACATGCAGATTGTTGTTAAGGAACAGTAATGCCAGCGGTCCACGGTCTTCGACGATTACAGTGCGGCCCTTTGCATCGACATGCGCGCGGTGCTCCAGAAACGTGCGAATTTTGATCAGCGCATGACCGATATAGGCGGCAATCAGATAGGCCCAGATAGGCATCGGCGACAGCGCCACGATCCATATCACCACGGCAGCAGCCGGAATATGCACCAACCAGCCCAGCAGTACTGCGCGGTCTCCGCGCCGCATCGCGCGCCAGTCAGACGCCATCCATGATATCTGCCCAACCAGCGGTCCGATCAACAACCGCCCCGCCAGTGTGTTGTTGAACCGCAAGATCACCTGCACCGGCCCCGCCAACCGACACCAGACCACGGGATCAAGGTAGTTGCTTTCGGGATCATCGTAGGGATCAGTCAATGTCTCGTCGGTGTGATGCGCCAAGTGGGTATCACGAAACCGCAAGTAGGGGACGCACAACGATAACGCAGGCGCGACCAGCGCCACGTTCAGCCATTCCAGGCGCGTCGGATGACCGTGAATCGCCTCGTGTTGTAGGGATGACTGCTGCGCGATTGCGATTGCGGCAACGATCACCGCCAGCACGGGCCAATGCGCTGCGAGCCAGAAAACAGCCAACGCCCAGACGCAATAACATCCCGCAATCAGCGTGAGGGTTGGCCATTCAATGGCGCGCACGTCAGACATGCCGCCCCCAGTTGATGCGCGACCAGACCCGTTCGTAAAGGACATAGCTGCAAAGGCCGATCGCGGTGTTGATCATGGCCATGGCCCCGCCCAGCGCGATTGATCCGGTAAAGGCAAACCCGACGCCCAGCATAACAGTGAGGCCGATCACGTTCCAAACGACAGCTTTAATAAAGGATCGATGCCAGCTTTCCACGGGGGGCTCCTGTTGGGGTGTGTGACACGACATAGCCACAGGTCCGGCGCGCTGCCCATTCTGTTAATTGTTCACATTTTCCATCATTTGTGATATATGTTTCCTTATGGTGATAAAAATTGACAAACATGACCGCGCCTTAGCGTTTCGCACGCGCCTTGCCGCCGCCATGGCAGAAACCGGCGCGACTCAAAGCGCGCTAGCGCGGCGCGCCGGCGTGGACAGATCAACCCTGTCGCAACTTCTGAAATCGGACGGCCCGCGCCTGCCAAATGCGCAACTGGTCGCCGAATGTGCCGCAGCGCTTGGGGTCAGTGCTGATTGGTTGCTGAGCCTGTCAGACCGCCCTGAACAAGCCGCCGATTTGATCGCGGCGGCCTTGACGATCACGCAAGCCCCTCGCGCCCTTGTGGATGAACAAGTCTTTGCGTGGCACCAAGAGGCCGAGGGATACAAAATCCGTCATGTGCCTGCGGGATTGCCCGATATGATGAAGACAACCGATATGTTGCGCTGGGAATATGGCCCCGCGCTGGGCCGGACCACGGAACAGGCGATTGGTGCATCGCAAGACAGGCTTGATTGGATTCGCGTGGCGCGGTCTGATTATGAAATCGCCATGCCGCTTTACGAATTGCAGGCTTTGGCCGAGGGCAGCGGATATTATACCGGCCTTTCGGCTGAACTGCGCCACGCCGAGCTTGATCATATCGCCGCTCTGCACGAACAGCTTTACCCCGCGCTGCGGGTGCATCTGTTTGACGCGCACCGGATGTTTTCAGCGCCCGTGACAGTTTTCGGACCAATGTTGGCGGTGCTTTATTTGGGGCAAAACTATATGGCGTTCCGCGACACAGAACGCGTGCAATTCCTGACCCGCCATTTTGATTTGCTGGTTCGCGAATCCTCGGTCGGGTCGCGCGGGATCATCGCCCATCTGGACGGACTGCGCCCGCTGATCCGCTAAAGCTTTGGGTCAGGATTTTCCGTGTGTCCGTCGACGGCGATAACCTGCCCGCTGACCATCTTTGCGCCATTTGACCCAAGGAAAAGCGCCATGTCCGCAATGTCTTGCGCGCTCACAAAGCTGCGCATGGACGTTCCGGCGGCATAGCCCGCATAGACCTGATCGCGTGTCATACCTTTGGCCACCGCCTCGCGGTCCATGACGCCGTCCATGCGCGGGCCCGTAACGGCACCGGGGCAGATCGCGTTGGCGCGAATGCCAAACGGACCCAGTTCCATTGCGAGGGTTTTCATCAGGCCGATAATTGCCCATTTAGCAGCCGCATAGGGCGCCCGGTTCGGGTAGCCATAGATGCCTGCGGTCGAGGATGTGAACACCATCGCACCGGCGCCGCGCGCCTTCATGATCGGAGCTGCATATTTCGCAGCCAGAAACGCGCCTTCAAGGTTGACGGACACACAGCGTTGCCAATCGGCAAGTGCCACATCTTCCACCTGTGCAGTCGGACCCGCGATCCCCGCATTGGCACAAAGAACGTCAAGACCACCTGCGCGCAGGCCTGCAAACACATCCGCCATGGCCGTTTCATTCGCGGCATCGGCGCGATGGCATGTCCAAGTGGACGGGCAAGCGGCAAGCGCATCAGCATCCACATCTGTGATCGAAACATCCCAGCCCGCCGCGTCATAAGCCTGCGCCATGGCATGCCCGATACCGCTGCCACCTGCCGTGATCAGCACACGCATCAGCGCACACCGACGGCAGCACCGGCCCCTTCGGGGCGGGGCAGTTTGGCGTGGGCATTCGCCAATTTGGCGAGCGGTTCGGCAACGCTTGTAGCGGGATCACTGGCCTTGCGGGTGGCGAGTTCAACATGGATCAGCATTTGTTCGCCCGTCGCCAACAATCGATCCCCCTCCAACATCCGATGAAACAGATGCATCTTTTTGCCTGCGCCCAGCAGAACCTGAGATTCGACCCGAATGCGTGCGCCCGCATAAACCTCGTCCACATGGCGGATATGGGTTTCGGCCGAAAAATAGCTGCCACCCTTCGCGATATAGTCAGCATCACAGCCAACAATCATCATTATCCGGTCGGTGGCATCGCCAAAAGCCTGCAAATAGCGCGCCTCGTTCATGTGGCCATTGTAATCGGTCCAATCCAACGGCACCGCGCGACTGACGGTCAACACAGGTTGGGTGATATCCGCAACTTCAGCAAGCGTTGTTGCTATGACTTTGCTCGCCTTGTCACGCGCGTTCAAAATCTGCCCCGCACCCCAGTTTTGCGCCTTTAACCCGCGCAGGATTGTCACCAGATTGTTGTCGCGAATGCGTTCCAACTCGCGGATCGTGTGCATCCCCGATTGCGCATCCGACTGATCTGCAATCGCGTCGATCAATTCTTCAGTCAGCTCCGGCACGTCCATCAATTTGGTCCAAGGCCACGACAGGCAGGGGCCAAATTGTTCGATGAAATGCCGCATCCCTGCTTCGCCACCTGCAATCCGGTAGGTTTCGAACAATCCCATCTGTGCCCAGCGCAACCCGAACCCCATGCGAATGGCCTCATCGATCTCAGAGGTCGTCGCAATGCCGTCCTTGATCATCCAAAGCGCCTCGCGCCAGACGGCTTCGAGGAAGCGGTCGGCAATATGCGCGTCGATCTCTTTGGTAAGGCGCAAAGGAAACATGCCGATCTCGCGCAGGATATTTTCGGCGCGGTCGGGCAAGTCATTGCCGTTCGCGTCCGTGGTCACCAGTTCGATTAGCGGCAACAGGTAAACCGGATTAAACGGATGGCAGACTACGATCTGTTCGGGGCGCGTCGCGCAGCCCTGCAATTCGGACGGCTTGAATCCGGAGGTGGATGACCCGATCACCGCATCCGCCGCGCAGTGTTCCTGCAAGGTCTGATAGACCTTTTGCTTTAGCTCCAACCGTTCAGGCACGCTTTCTTGAATCCAAACAGCCCCAGAAACGGCATCCGACATGGCATCGTGAAACGAGAGCGTGCCTTCATCAGGCAAGGCCACGTCCGACAACCCCGGCAAAGACCGGCGCGCGTTTTCTAGAACTTCGCCAATCTTGCGCTGCGCATTTGGGTCGGGGTCAAACACCCGCACGTCCCATCCCGCAAGCAAGAACCGCGCAGCCCAGCCACCGCCGATGACCCCGCCACCAATTATGGCTGCCGTGTTACCCATGTCCGCTCCCCCTAGAAACGTCGGAGCCATAGCCCCTGATTGTGATTGATTAACCCTCGGTCGCCGCAGCCGCTTGCGGCATGGGCGATCCAGGGTGGTCGAATTCATTTGCAGGCACTGGCTGGCGCGTGACACGCGGATCACAGGCGATCATCGGGCTGCCGTCGTCACGAATGATAACACCACCACGGGCGCGACACTCCTCAAAGCTCATCGACGAGCCAAGCACGAGGTATTCACGGATACCGCCGCCGCCGGTTGACCCGCCACCAATTCCCGCACCCGCTGGCATGTCTTCACAAGCAGCCAAAAGCGGCACCGCGGCAAGAATCATTTTCTTCATCTGCGTCTCTCCTCGAGTCGGGATATATCATATCCAAACCAATCCAGAATGTCCCGCGCTGCCACGATACGATCTGCCCCGCCCGTCGGCTGGTGATCAAAGATCGCAGCATAGCTCCCCGATGGATCGCCTGCGACAAACGTGCGGCGATCATAGTCCATCCACAGCACCCAAAGCGCGTCCGGAGCATTAAGCCCAGACCGGGCATCCCCCAGCATAACCTTGCGAAACCGCCCATGAAGCGTTGGTTCATAGCGGGTCACAAACGTCGCAGGTTCGCACAGGTTGTCAGCATTGCAGGCCGTCGCAACCTCGCTCAGAATCAGGGCACCACCATCAGCGGAAATCTGCACAGTTCCGGCTCCGCGCGGCCATGCACCGGTGACCTGTTGGCGCACATGCCAAGTGCCATCCATATCTTGAGCGCTCACGTCAACCTGACTGGCAATCAGCGCGCTTTGGTCGCGATATGATGCATCACGCGACGGCACGGTAGCGACACAACCCGCCGCCATACCAAGCGCCCACATCGCGAAAATCCGCGCGATCAATCCAAACATAAGGTCGCCACACTACCGTTTTCCACAACGTCGTGACAGCCGAAAAACGGGCTGCGCGGCACGCATTGGCCAGTTGTGTCGCTGCTGCCCTGCACAAGGCATAGCCCCCCGTCGCAGCTTGCTCCCGTGGTGCAACTTTGCCCGGCATCCGCCATCGGCAGCACACAATGCGCAACATCGGCCAACCCGCCCATATCTACCGTGCCACCCTGCCCCAGACAGGCCATCTCCTCGGCCGAAGACATGCCGCCAAGCTGCACAGATGGGTCTTCGACCTGACACGCGGCCAGCAAAACCATCAGCGCCGCAAAACGCTTCAACCGGCGACCGGCGCGCGCTTGATCAACCCCAGTTTCTTGCGCACGTCTTCGGGCCCAATCACCCGCGCGCCAAGGTTTTCAACAATACTGGCCGCGCGCTCTACCAGCTGCGCATTGGTCGCCATAACGCCGCGATCCAGCATCAGATTGTCCTCAAGCCCGACGCGCACGTTGCCCCCTGCCAGCACCGAGGCCGCCACATAAGGCATCTGGGCGCGGCCCAGGCCAAATGCGGAAAACGTCCAGTCGTCGGGCACATTATTTACCATCGCCATAAAGGTATTGAGATCGTCCGGCGCGCCCCACGGAACGCCCATACACAGTTGCACCAGCGCGCCCGGTTCCAGCACGCCGTCTTTTACCAACTGCTTGGCATACCAAAGATGGCCGGTATCAAATGCCTCGATTTCGGGCTTTACGCCCAGCTTGGTCATCATGGTGCCCATAGCCACCAACATGCCCGGCGTATTGGTCATGACATAATCGGCCTCGGCGAAATTCATCGTGCCACAATCAAGGGTGCAAATCTCGGGCAGACACTGCGCAATATGGGCCACCCGTTCAGTCGCGCCAACCATATCGGTGCCCGCAATCGTTGGCAGCGGCGCGTCTACACCGCCAAAAATCATGTCGCCGCCCATCCCTGCAGTCAGGTTCAAAACCACATCGACGTCAGCCGCGCGAATGCGCTCTGTCAACTCGCGATAAAGGTCCAACCGGCGTGACGGCACACCGCTTTCGGGGTCGCGCACATGGCAATGCACCACGGCGGCACCCGCTTTGGCCGCATCAATCGCACTGGCGGCGATCTGTTCGGGTGATCGGGGCACATGAGGGCTGCGATCTTGAGTCGATCCTGATCCGGTCACAGCGGCGGTGATAAACACCTCGCGGTTCATCTCTAGCGGCATGTCAGCCCTCCATTGCTCGTTCCAAATGATCGTCCGCGATTCCCACCACGCACGCAACCCCAAGTTCTTCTGTTCTTGAAGCTCCTGCCAGAGGCGCAGCTATCAAAAGGCGATCCCGCTAGTAGGGCATCGGATGGGCGTAATGGACAGCGTCCAGTGCCTTTAGGACCGCGTCATCCAACTCTAGGTCCCGCCTGGCGAGCAGATGCTCTAGCTGTGCCACCGTGGTCGCGCCAAAGATCGCGCCTACCGGAAATGGACGGCTTCTTTGCCAAGCCAATGCCATATGCACTGGGTCCAGCCCATGACCGTGCGCAACCTGCAAATATGCATCAACCGCATCAAAAACACGCACCGATTTGCGCCCGCCCATTTCAGGGGAAAACTGCATCCGGCTGTTTGTGGGCACCTGTCCGCCTTGATATTTGCCAGTCAACAGCCCTGCCGCGAGGGGCGAAAACGACAGCAATGTCACATCCTCGTTCACCGCCATTTCCGCCATGTCGGTGTCAAACAACCGACACAGAAGCGAATATTCGTTTTGCACGGACACCACGCGTGGGCCACCGACGGCTGCGGCACGATCTATCCAGCGGGTAGTACCCCAAGCGCTTTCGTTGGACAGACCGAACGCGCGCACCTTGCCCGCATCGATCTGTGCCTGCATCGCACCCAGCACGCTGTCCATATGATCCAGCGTTGCCGTCCGGTCCTGTCCTGACGGGTCATAAGTCCAGTTTTGGCGGAACATATATGACCCACGATCAGGCCAGTGCAGCTGATACAAATCAATCACATCGGTGTTCAAACGCCGCAGGCTATCGTCCACGGCCTGCGCGATATTGCCGCCGTTAAACCCCGCTCCGCCCCGCACAAATCCACCATTTGCGCCCGACACTTTGGTGGCAATCACTACCGCGTCACGCCGCCCGCTTGCCGCGACCCACGCGCCGATTGCCTCTTCGGACTGGCCGACCGTTTCAGCCGCGACGGGGTTCACCGGATACATTTCCGCCGTATCGAGAAAGTTGATCCCCGCATCCAGACACATATCAATCTGGCGACCACTATCGGCCACGGATGTATGCGTGCCAAAGGTCATCGTCCCAAGACACCAATCACTGACCATGATGTCGCTACTGCCAAGCGGTATCTGTTTCATATCAGGCCTTTCCAAATCATATTGGCAGACATTAGCCCGCCCGCCCGCAAGAACAACCCAAAGCGACACGCGATGTCGAATAAGCCCTAGCGGCGCAAGGGGGCGCAGGCCAAGGTACCCTCATGCGCATGATGATCTCCTTTGCCTCGCTGTTCTTATCCGTCGCCCTGTTGCAGCTTTCGTCGGGCGGTGTTGGCCCGCTCGACGCACTCACGGGGCTGTCTTACGACTTTACCCGCGCCGAGGTGGGTTTCCTCGGATCAGCGCATTTCTTTGGCTTTTTCATCGGTTGCTGGTGGGCCCCTCGCCTGATGGGCAACGTCGGCCATTCTCGCGCGTTTGCGACGTTCACGGCGATGGGTGCGATTGGTATGGCCGCACATGTGATCACCATAGACCCGACGGCTTGGGCGATCATGCGCATTGCGTCCGGCATCTGCGTCGCGGGCTGCTACACCGTGATCGAGGCATGGTTGCAGGCCAAAGTGACCAATGAAACACGCGGACGGGCAATGGGAAGCTACCGTATTGTCGATATGGGCGCGTCATTCATGGCACAGTTCATGATTGGCGCGCTTGCCGATCTTGAGGTTTATCTGGCCTACAATATCCTGACGATCCTGTGCTGCGCCGCGATCCTGCCGTTGACGCTCACCAAAGCATCCCAACCAGAAACGCCAAAGGCCCCGCGCCTGCGTCCAATGTTGGCATGGCGCATGTCACCACTGGCGGTGGTGGGTGTGATCGTCGCCGCCATGTCGAGCGCGTCTTTCCGCATGGTGGGCCCCATCTATGGCCAAGAAGTTGGCTTGCAGGCCAGCCAGATCGGCTATTTCCTTGCTGCTTTTGTCGCGGGCGGCGCGCTCGCGCAGTATCCTACGGGCTGGCTGGCCGATAAATATGATCGCCGCTGGGTGCTGATCGCGATGTCCGTCGCGGCGGTTGTGGCTTGTGCGATTACGGTCGCGACAGCGTCATTGGGCACAATCGGCATCATGCTTGCCGCAGCCTTTTTCGGCTTTACCAGCTTTCCGATCTATTCGATTTCCGCTGCACATGCCCATGACTTTGCGAGCAGCGAAGAGCGGGTCGAACTGTCAGCCGCACTGATGTTCTTTTACGCAGTCGGTGCCATTGCAGCACCTTGGCTCACCTCGGCGCTGATCACGGCCTATGGACCCGCAGCGCTATTCGCCTTTATCTCGGTCGGTCATATCGCGCTTGTGATCTTTGGTCTTGCCCGCATGAGGGTTCGCAATGTGCCCACCGACCGCACGCCCTATGTCTATGCGCCGCGCACATCCTTCACGATTGGGCGTTTGCTGCGACGCAGCCGCGACAAGTCTTAACCCAGGTAAAGGTATATTGCGCATGGCTAAAATACCCTCGCAGCATCAGTTGAATCATCACCGGGAGCTACTATCTGGTCGATGGTGGATACACAGCTCAATAATAATCACGGGGCCAATCACACCGCCCCCTAGCCCTTTGGCAGCAATCGCACTAGACGGGCCATGACCGCACGAAAAGGCAGACCCATGGCACGACATCTTATTACCTCAGCGATCCCCTATATCAACGGGATCAAACACCTTGGAAACCTGATCGGCAGCCAGTTGCCCGCCGATCTTTATGCCCGCTATCTGCGCGCGCGCGGCAATGAAGTTCTGTTTTTGTGTGCCACTGACGAGCACGGCACGCCCGCCGAATTGGCCGCCGCGAAGGCAGGCAAACCTGTGGCCGAATATTGCGCCGATATGTGGGCCGTTCAGGCCGAGATCGCGCAAGGGTTCCGCCTGTCGTTTGATCATTTCGGGCGCTCTTCTAGCCCCCAGAACCACAAGCTGACCCAGTATTTTGCCGGCGCTTTGGCCGCTGCAGGGCTGATCCAAGAAGTGACTGAAAATCAGGTCTATTCCGTCGCCGACGGGCGCTTCCTGCCTGACCGTTATATCGAAGGCACCTGCCCCAATTGCGGGTTCGAGTCCGCGCGCGGCGATCAATGCGACAACTGCACCAAGCAGCTTGATCCAGTCGATCTTATCAACGCACATTCCACCATCTCCGGCAGCACCGAGCTGGAAATGCGCGAAACCAAACACCTGTATTTGCGCCAATCCAAGCTCAAGGACGATCTGAACGCTTGGATCAGTTCAAAAACTGATTGGCCGCTGCTGACCACATCCATCGCCAAGAAATGGTTGCATGACGGCGACGGATTGCAAGATCGTGGCATTACCCGCGATCTGGACTGGGGCGTGCCTGTCAAACGCGGCACTGAAGATTGGCCGGGCATGGAAGGCAAGGTTTTCTACGTCTGGTTTGACGCTCCGATCGAATACATCGCTTGTGCCCAAGAATGGGTCGATGCCGGTAAGGGCACGGACTGGGAACGCTGGTGGCGCACCGATAAAGGCGCGGATGATGTGCGTTATACGCAGTTCATGGGCAAGGATAACGTGCCGTTCCACACCCTGTCGTTCCCCGCGACGATCAAAGGCAGCGCCGAGCCTTGGAAGCTGGTCGATTACATAAAATCGTTCAACTACCTGAATTATGACGGCGGTCAGTTTTCTACCTCGCGCGGGCGTGGCGTGTTTATGGATCAGGCGTTGGAAATTCTACCTGCGGACTATTGGCGCTGGTGGTTGCTAAGCCACGCACCAGAATCGTCGGACGCAGAATTTACCTGGGAGACATTCCAGACCGATGTGAACAAAGACTTGGCGGATGTGCTGGGCAATTTCGTGTCGCGTGTGACGAAATTCTGCCGCTCGAAGTTCAGCGAAAACGTACCCGTTGGCGGCACGTGGGGGGCGCCAGAAGAGCAGTTGATTGCCGATTTGTCGACCCGCCTGACAGCCTATCAGGGCCATATGGACGCCATGGAGGTGCGCAAATCAGCTGCCGAATTGCGCGCAATCTGGACGCTGGGCAATGAATACCTGCAAGGGGTAGCACCTTGGACCACGTTCAAGACAGACCCCGATCAGGCAGCGGCGCAAATCCGGCTCGCACTGAACCTGATCCCGTTCTATGCCGCGCTGTCTGCGCCGTTCATCCCCGATGCTGCAGCCGAATTACTCGAGGCGATGCGTGTGCCCGATACGGCTTGGCCCGACGACGTGCGCAGCGCATTGACGGCCCTGCCCGTTGGTCACGCCTTTAGTGTGCCCGAAGTCACATTCCGCAAAATCACGGATGACGAGCGTAGCGATTGGGCCGAACGGTTTGCAGGAACCCGCGACTAGCTGGCGGCAATAACAATCGTGTGGTGACTGCCCAACGCCTGACTTGCGTCACCGCAGGTCCGTGCCTGACGATTTGTGGCTTGCACCCCAAAGCTGGACGGGTTGGCAGGTCTGCTTCCGGCCCAAAGCTGCCGTCCGTCTCAGTGATCGGGTAATCCCCCCATTTATGGGGCTGTTTGAAACTAGAGCTACGCGGCCATTTTAT